>Ga0209499_1000006_pt1 | contig 244482 bp, 230 predicted proteins | sample C_130208_EF_Meta_FD_187306 | JGI IMG/M metagenome (GOLD analysis project Ga0209499, IMG submission 187306) | Freshwater microbial communities from Lake Croche, Canada to study carbon cycling - C_130208_EF_MetaG (SPAdes) (version 2) | ecosystem: Environmental > Aquatic > Freshwater > Lake...
ACAACATCAAGATGACGGTTGAGTTGATCAGCCCGATCGCGATGGAAGACGGCCTTCGTTTCGCTATCCGTGAAGGCGGTCGTACCGTCGGCGCCGGTGTCGTTTCGAAGATTCTTCTCTAAGACGATATTTGTGTATAATCGCCGGCTCGGTCGCCCTAGGGGGTGGCCGAGCCGGTTTTTTTTCAGGCAGATTCTTAACGCTTCTGCCGCTATTTGACGCAAGGACGAAGGCCATGGCCAACCAAAATATCCGTATCCGTCTGAAAGCATTCGATCACCGCCTTATTGACAATTCGGCACGCGAGATCGTAGAGACGGCCAAGCGCACGGGCGCGACGGTTCGTGGACCGATCCCCCTGCCAACCAAAATGGAGCGTTTCACCGTTCTTACGGCGCCGCACGGCGACAAGGATGCGCGAGACCAGTACGAGATTCGCACGCACAAGCGCCTCATGGACATCCTGAACCCGACCGACAAAACGGTCGATGCGCTCATGAAGTTAGAGTTGCCAGCGGGCGTGGACGTCCAGATCAAATTGAACTGAGTTTTCAGTCGCGATACGGTGACTTTCCGTGTCGCGGCTGTTGCATTGTTAGACAAGTCCGCCTATTATCGGCGGCTCGCTGTGGCCCGCCTTATCCAGGTGTGCTCTCCGAAGGTCAGTCCAGACAGCTAAACCGGCTTACACCGGTTCGGGCGCGGGGCTGAAACCACGGTAGAGTTGTTGGAACGGGTTCAAAATCAGTGACTTAGGGCGCCGATGAAGTCTAGGCTTCAGCGGCGATAGTTGAAACGCCACCTGCCAATTGCAGTGGGTGGACGTAAAGAGGTGTAGACCCAATGAGCCTGAAGCATGGCTTGGGGCTGGTCGGTCGCAAACGCGGCATGACCCGCGTGTTTACGGATGCCGGCGAGACTGTGCCGGTCACCGTGATCGAGGCGCTGCCCAATCGCGTCACGCAGATTAAGACGCTTGAAAGCGACGGTTACCGTTCGGTGCAAATCACCTTCGGTACGCGCCGTCCTTCCCGTGTCACTAAGGCCGCCGCCGGTCACTTCGCTAAGGCGAATGTGGCACCAGGTGAGGCTCTCCACGAATTCCGTATTCACGACGGCAACGGCGACGACCTCGCGGCCGGCGCTGAACTGTCGGTCGGTATGTTTGCGGCCGGTCAGGTCGTTGATGTGACCGGTACTACAATGGGCAAGGGATTTGCTGGCGTCATGAAGCGCCACAACTTCGCCGGCGGCGGCGGATCCCACGGCCACTCGGTCACGCACCGTGCCCCCGGTTCCATCGGCCAGCGTCAAACGCCGGGCCGTGTGTTCCAGGGTAAGCGGATGTCGGGCCACATGGGCGTTGATCGGGTGACCACGGAAAACCTCCGCGTCGTCGCGATCGATGCTGAGCGCAACCTGATCCTCATCCGCGGCGCTGTCCCGGGTACCAAAGGCGGTACCGTGGTCGTTCGCCCGTCGGTTAAGGTCAAGGGCCAGGCTCGACGCGTACGCGTCGCCCCGGCTAAGAAGTAAGGCGAGGCAACTCCATGAAGCTCAAGGTAGTGAATGCCGGGGCCGGCGCCGCTGAGATCGAAGTGGCAGATGCCGCTTTCGCTCGCGATTTCAATGAGACCCTAGTGCACCAGGTGATCGTCGCCTACATGGCGGCTGGTCGTGCGGGCACAAAGGCTCAGAAGACCCGTGCCGAAGTCCGTGGTGGCGGCCGCAAGCCGCACAGTCAGAAGGGTACGGGCAGTGCTCGTGCCGGTTCCATTCGTAGCCCGATCTGGGTGGGTGGCGGTCGTGCCTTTGCGGCGCGTCCTCGCGACTACTCGCAGAAGGTCAACCGGAAGATGTACCGCGGCGCGATCCGCGCGATGTTCTCCGAGCTTGCGCGTAGCGAAGCATTGGTCGTTGTCTCGTCCTTCACACTCGAAGCGCCAAAGACGAAGCTGCTGGCTGCTCAGTTGAAGAGCCTTGGCGCTGAAAAAGCGCTGATTATTGTTGAGGCTTTCGATGAGAACCTGTTTCTAGCAGCGCGCAATCTGCCGATCGTTGAGATTCTCACGGTTGCGCAGATCGATCCGGTCAGCCTCGCGCGCCATGACAAGGTGCTCGTGACGGTCGGCGCACTGAAGATGATCGAGGAGCGCTTGGTATGAGCACCGCTACCAACACAGTATCGGTTGCGATGACCGAGCGATTGATCAGCATTCTGATCGTCCCGCACGTGTCCGAGAAATCGGCGCGCGTCAGCGAAAAGAACGGGCAATACGTGTTTCGCGTCCGTCGCGATGCGTCGAAGCCAGAGATCCGTGCTGCCGTACAGCTGATGTTTTCCGTCGAAGTTGAGGCCGTTCAGGTTGTCAACGTCGCGGGCAAGGAGAAGCGTTTCGGCGCGATGGTGGGTCGTCGTTCGGATTGGAAGAAGGCGTATGTCAGCCTCAAATCCGGTCAGACGATTGATCTCTCAGGCGCGGTGAAGGCCTAAAGGCCTCGGGACTAAAGGGCAATAGCCATGGCAATGATCAAACTGAGGCCGACGTCACCGGGTACGCGATTCGTCGTGAAGCCGGACCGCTCGCACCTGCACAAGGGCAAGGGCTACGCGCCGTTGCTCGTCGCTCAGAACTCGACGGGCGCTCGCAACAGTTCGGGCCGCATTACGACGCGCCACAAGGGCGGCGGTCACAAGCACAAGTATCGCTTGGTCGACTTCCGTCGCGACAAGGACGGCGTTCCTGCCGCAGTCGAGCGGGTTGAGTACGACCCGAATCGCTCGGCGCACATCGCACTCGTCCTTTATAAGGATGGTGAGCGTCGCTACATCCTCGCCCCGAAGGGTTTGAAGGTTGGTGACGAAGTGCAGTCGGGTCAGGAGTCGCCGATCAAGCCGGGCAATGCGATGCAGTTGCGTCACATTCCGGTCGGCACCTCGATCCATAACATCGAGTTGAAGCCAGGTAAGGGCGGGCAAATGGCTCGTTCGGCCGGCGCTTCGGCTCAGTTCACGGCGCGTGAAGGCTTACATGCCCTCATTCGCCTCCGCTCTGGCGAAATGCGTAAAGTGCATATCGATTGCCGTGCCACCATTGGTGAAGTGGGCAACGATGAGCACAACCTGCGCCAGTACGGCAAAGCCGGTGCTAAGCGCTGGCGCGGTATCCGTCCGACTGTTCGTGGCGTCGTGATGAACCCTGTCGATCACCCGCACGGTGGTGGTGAGGGTAAGTCCGGCCAAGGTAACCCGCACCCGGTATCCCCGTGGGGCTGGCAGACAAAGGGTAAGAAGACCCGTCACAACAAGCGCACGAATCTGTTCATCGTGCAGCGCCGCAAGTAATTCGAGGGTCCTAACGTGCCACGTTCACTTAAGAAAGGTCCGTTCGTCGATCTGCCCCTCGCTAAGAAGGTGCAGGTTGCCGCTGCGAAGAACGACCGCCGCCCGATCAAGACCTGGTCGCGCCGCTCGATGGTCATCCCAGAGATGGTCGGTCTTACGATCGCCGTCCACAACGGCCGCAATCATGTCCCGGTCCTCATGACCGAAAACATGGTGGGTCACAAGCTCGGCGAGTTTGCCCCGACGCGCACCTTCAAGGCGCACGGCGGCGACCGTAAGGCGGGCTGATCTATGCAAACTTTCGCTAAGTTGCGCAACGCGCGCATCTCACCGCAGAAGTGTCGCCTGGTAGCGGACGTTGTCCGTGGCAAGCCAGTTGGCCAGGCACTTTCGACGCTGAAGTTCATGCCCAAAAAGGGTGCTGAGCTCGTGTTGAAAGTGCTGGAGTCGGCGATTGCAAATGCCGAGCACAATTTCAATGCTGATATCGATGAGCTGAAGGTCTGGCGAATTGAGGTAGATACGGCTGCAACGCTAAAGCGCTTTGGCGCTCGTGCGAAGGGTCGTGGTACTCAGATCGTCAAACGTAACAGTCACATCACGATCTACGTCGCGGATGCGGCCAAGTAAGGCCGAGGACTAGAGAAACATGGGCCAAAAAGTACATCCGACAGGCATCCGTCTCGGTATCACCCGTGACTGGACTTCGAAGTGGTATGCCCACTCGAAGAACTTCCCGATTCTCATTCGTAACGATCATACGGTACGTGAGTTTCTGAAGAAGCGTCTTGCCGACGCGTCGGTTAGTCAGATCCACATCGAGCGTGCCGCTCGACGTGTCAACATCACGATTCACACGGCCCGCCCGGGCATTGTGATCGGCAAGAAGGGCGAGGACATTGAAAAGGTCCGCGCTGAAGTTGCTCGTCGTCTGCGTCTACCGGTGCAGGACGTTCGCATTAATATTGCGGAGATCCGCAAGCCAGAAGCCGACGCCCAGCTCGTCGCCGAAGGCATTGCGCAGCAGATCGAGAAACGAGTCATGTTCCGCCGCGCTATGAAGCGCTCGGTGATGAACACGATGCGCAGTGGCGCGCTCGGCATCAAGGTCCGCGCGTCGGGTCGTCTGAATGGCGCTGAAATCGCCCGTACTGAGTGGAGCCGCGAGGGCCGAATCCCGCTGCACACGTTCCGTGCGGACATTGATTACGGCTTTGCTGAAGCACACACCACCTACGGCCTCATCGGCGTCAAAGTTTGGATCTTCAAGGGCGAAGTATTCGACCGCTCTGCGCTTGATCGCGCGGAAGCTGCGGCGGATGCGGCTCTAGCCGATTCGGCTCAGACGGCTTAAGGCGCGCGAAGGGAAACCACGACCATGATGCAGCCAAAGCGCACCAAGTTCCGAAAGCAGTTTAAGGGCACGAATACCGGTTCGGCTCATCGTGGCAGCACGGTGGCGTTCGGGACATTCGGGCTCAAGGCCACAGGCCGCGGCCGCATGACCTCGAGAGAGATCGAAGCGGCTCGTCGAGCGATGACCCGTTACGTTAAGCGTGGCGGTCAGATTTGGATTCGCGTGTTCCCGGATATTCCGGTCACCGCGAAGCCACTCGAAGTTCGAATGGGTAGTGGTAAGGGTAACGTCGAGTACTGGGTGGCCCGCGTTCTGCCCGGGAAGGTGTTGTTCGAGATGGAAGGCATTACTGAGGAGGTCGCCCGTGAGGCGTTCCGACTCGCTTCTGCCAAGCTCTCGATCGCGACCACGTTCGTGAAGCGCCAGGTGCGCTAAGCGCACGCACTGAGGAATGTCATGAGCTTCAAAGATCTCAACACCAAGACCCCGGCGGAACTACAGGAAGAACTCCTGAAGCTTCGTCGCGAGCAGTTCAATCTGCGCATGGCTGCTGCTGCTGGTCAGCCTGCCAAGCCCGATCAGCACGGCAAGGTGCGCAAGAACATTGCGCGCATTAAAACGGCGCTTAATCAGAAGCACGCCGGAGGTAAGGCCTGATGTCCGCTGAAATTACAAACGAGACGGTTGCCGCGGAGCGTTCGCTCACCGGCCGTGTCGTTAGCACCAAAATGGATAAGACCATCGCGGTAGCAGTCGAGCGTTTGGTGAAGCACCCGCAGTATGGCAAGTACATTCGCCGTACCACGAAGTTGCTCGCCCATGACGAAAACAACGAGTGCAAGGCGGGCGACACTGTGTCGATCGTGCCCTGTCGCCCGCTCTCGCGCCGCAAGAGCTACACGCTCGCGCGTGTCGTAACACGCGCGCGCTGAAGCCAACGGGAGTACGTAAATGATTCAAACACGGACCCTGCTTTCTGCGGCTGACAACAGCGGCGCTCGCAGTCTGATGTGCATCAAGGTGCTTGGCGGCTCGAAGCGTCGCTATGCCAGCGTTGGTGATGTGATTAAGGTGAGCGTCAAAGACGCGATCCCTCGCGGTAAGGTTAAGAAGGGTGAGGTGTACGACGCCGTTGTCGTGCGTACTCGTCACGGCGTGCGTCGTGCGGACGGATCTCTGATCCGCTTCGACGGCAATGCCGCGGTCCTACTGACCACCAAATTGGAGCCGATCGGAACCCGTATTTTCGGGCCCGTGACGCGCGAACTGCGTAACTCGCAGTTCATGAAGATCATCTCTCTGGCACCAGAGGTCCTGTAAGGGACTCGACACGGAGACGGGGAAACGACATGAATCGCATTCGCAAGGGTGACCGCGTCATAGTGACGACAGGTCGTGACAAGGGCCGAACTGGCACAGTCATTCGCGTTCTTGATAACGACACAGTTGTCATTGAGAACGTGAACATGGTTAAGAAGCACCAGAAGCCGAACCCGCAGGCGGGCGTCGCTGGCGGGATCGTGCAGAAGGAAGCGGCTATACACGCTTCCAACGTTTTGCTGCTGAATCCGGCGACCAGCAAGGGCGACCGCGTAGGCTACAAAACGCTGGACGACGGTCGCAAGGTGCGCGTCTTCAAGTCGAACGGCGAGGTCATCGACGCCTGAGGCGTCGAGACCCAACCACCAGGACAGGCATCATGACCAGGCTCCATAAGAAATTTCAGGAAGCGATCGTGCCGCAGCTCATGACTGAGCTCGGCTTTACCAATCCCATGCAAGTGCCGCGGATCGAAAAGATCACGGTCAACATGGGCGTGGGCGAGGCGGTTTCCGACAAGAAGCTCATCGACAACGCGGTGGCCGACCTGCAGAAGCTCACCGGCCAAAAGCCGTTGATCTGCAAGTCGCGCAAGTCCATCGCGTCGTTCAAGCTCCGCGAGGGTTTGGCCATTGGCGCCAAAGTCACACTGCGCGGCGCTCGTATGTACGAATTCCTCGATCGTCTGATCAGCATCGCTCTGCCACGAGTCCGCGACTTCCGCGGCGTGTCAGCGCGTTCGTTTGACGGTCGCGGCAATTATAACTTCGGCGTCAAAGAACAGATTATCTTCCCTGAGATCCAGTACGACCAAGTCGACAAGATCCGCGGTATGGATATTACGATCACGACGACCGCGGTCGACGACAAGGCGGGGAAAGCGCTGCTAACAGCGTTTAATTTCCCCTTCCGTAAGTAGTCTCTGAAAGGTAACGGCAATGGCCAAGACCAATATGCTGGAACGCGAAAAGCGTCGCCAGGCCCTCGCGAAGAAGTACGCTGTAAAGCGGGCTACCCTGCGCGAGCTCATCCGGGACCCGAAGACCGCCCACGAGGACCGCGTCGCTGCGCAGGAATCCCTGCAGAAGCTGCCGCGTGACTCCAATCCGAACCGCCAGCGCAACCGCTGTGCGATCACGGGTCGGCCGCGTGGTGTTTACCGCAAATTCGGCCTCGCGCGCACCAAGCTGCGTGAGACCGCAAACCGGGGCGAAATCCCTGGTTTGAGCAAGGCGAGCTGGTGAGGATTCGCCCATGAGCATGACTGACCCTATTGCCGACCTGTTCACCCGCATCCGTAACGGCCAAGCGGCTCGTAAGCCCGAGGTTTCGTGCGCTGCATCGAAGCTCAAGCTTTCGATCGCCACGTTGTTGCGTGACGAGGGCTACATCGCTGGTTTCACTACGGAAACGAATGGCGCAAAGGCCACTCTGACTGTCCAACTCAAGTACCACGAGGGCCGGCCGGTCATCGAGCGGCTTGAGCGGGTGAGTCGCCCTGGCCTGCGGTCGTACCGCGGCAAGAGCGAGATCCCCAAGGTGCTCGGTGGTCTTGGTATTGCCATCGTGTCGACCTCGCGAGGTGTCATGACCGACCGACAGGCCCGTGCGGTCGGTCAGGGCGGCGAGATCCTCGGCGTGGTTTCGTAAAGGAACGATCATGTCCAGAGTAGCTAAAAAGCCGGTTCCGCTGCCGCAAGGCGTGACCGCAAAGATTGCAGCGGATAGCGTGACGTTGACGGGGGCCAAGGGCTCTTTGTCCTTCAAGCTGACCGCGAACGTTTCGGTCGCCCAGGAAGACCAAAATCTGTGCGTCAAAGTAGCCGCGAACGACACGGCTACCTGGGCGCTTGCCGGCTCGACGCGCGCGCATCTCGCCAATATGGCGCAGGGCGTGAGCAAGGGATTCGAGCAGAAGCTCGAACTCGTCGGCGTCGGCTACCGTGCTGCTGTTCAGGGCAAGTCCCTGAACCTTACGCTCGGCTTCTCGCACCCGGTCGTCTATCCAATCCCCGAAGGGATCACGATTGAGACCCCGAGCCAGACCGAGATCATGATCAAGGGTTCAGATCGCCAGAGAATCGGCCAAGTGGCGGCCGACATCCGACGTTTCCGTTCGCCAGAGCCCTACAAGGGCAAGGGTGTGCGTTACTCGGGTGAGAAGATCGAACTCAAGGAAGCCAAGAAGAAGTAAGGCGCATGCATAAGATCATAGACAAAAAGGGCACACGGCTGCGCCGTGCAGCCAAGACGCGCGCGAGAATTCGCGTGCTTCGTACCGTGCGGTTGGCCATTTACCGGTCGACGCAGCATATCTACGCGCAGATTATCGACGCGTCGGGCGGGAAAGTTCTCGCCAGTGCGTCGACTGTTCAGGAGGCCGTTCGCGGTGACCTGAAGGCGACCGGCAACGTTGAGGCCGCTGCGGCGGTTGGCAAGGCAATTGCTGAACGTGCGTTGGCCGTAGGTATCACGACAGTGGCGTTTGATCGCGCTGGTTTTCGTTATCACGGCCGCGTTAAGGCGCTGGCCGACGCAGCCCGCGAAGCCGGGCTGGTTTTCTAAAGTATTTCAGGTAGGGATCCAACCATGGCGAGACCCGACAAGGCACCCAGCGACGACATGATCGAAAAGCTCGTGGCGGTTAACCGCACAGCTAAGGTCGTCAAGGGTGGCAAGCAGTTCGGCTTCACGGCGCTGACGGTGGTCGGCGACGGTGCTGGCCGCGTCGGCTTCGGCTACGGCAAGGCGCGCGAAGTGCCTACTGCCATCGCCAAGGCCATGCAGCAGGCGCGAAAGAACATCATGCACGTGCCGCTCCGCGGCGACTCTATTCACTACGCAGTGAAGGGTCGTCATGGTACGACGCGTGTGTACATGCAGCCCGCCTCAGGCGGTACCGGCGTGATCGCCGGTGGCGGCATGCGCGCGGTGTTTGAGTGCGCCGGTGTCCGTAACGTTCTAGCGAAGAGTTACGGCTCGCGTAATCCGATTAACGTAGTGCGAGCGACTATCAATGCGTTTACGCAGATGTCCTCGCCGCATGCGATCGCTGCCAAGCGCGGCAAGACGGTCGAGGAGATCCTGGCTTAAGGCCGGGTCTGGAGAGACGACATGAGCGGCAAGATCAAGGTAACTCAGAAGAAGAGCACTGCAGGGCAGCTGAAGAACATTCAGCAGTCCGTGCGTGGGCTCGGTCTTCGTCGGATCGGCCATACGGTGGAAGTGCTGGATACAGCGCCGAACCGCGGCATGATTCATACAGCGACGCACCTCCTGGCCGTCGAAAAGGCCTAAGGAAAGAGCTATGAAACTCAATGAAATGAGCCCTGCCGAAGGCAGCAAAAAGACGCGCTTACGCGTCGGCCGCGGCGCGTCCGCCGGTCAAGGCAAGACTTGCGGTCGTGGCGTCAAGGGACAGCGCGCCCGTAAGGGTGGCTATCACAAGGTCGGCTTTGAAGGCGGCCAGATGCCATTGCAGCGTCGTTTGCCCAAGATGGGCTTTAATTCACACGTCAAGCCGACCCGCGGCGAGATCACTCTCGACACGCTGGCAAGGATTGCCGCGAAGAACGAGGGCGCCGTCAGTATCGACGCGCTCAAGGCGGCCAGTGCGATCCCTGCCGGGATTGAGAAGGTCAAGATTATCCTGTCGGGCTCGATCAGCTCTGCGGTTATCGTTCGTGGCCTTGCGGCCACGAAGGGTGCGCGCGCGGCGATCGAGGCAGCCGGCGGTAAGTTCGAGTAACGCGCCGTGTCTTCCCGGGGACCTAACGCGATGGCTGGATTCGGTGCCGCAACACGGCTCGCCGAGATTCGCTCGCGCATTTTTTTCCTGCTGGGCGGGCTGATCGTTTATCGCATTGGCACGTTTATTCCGGTGCCCGGCATCGACCCGATTGCGCTCTCCCGGTTTTTCCAGGAGCAGGAAGGCACGATCCTCGGGCTGTTCAACATGTTCTCCGGTGGCGCGCTGTCGCGTCTGTCGATCTTCGCGCTTGGCGTCATGCCGTACATCTCCGCGTCGATCATCATCCAGATGCTCGCGGTGGTATATCCGCCTTGGGCGGAGTGGAAGAAAGAGGGCGAGGCTGGTCGCCGGCGGATCACGCAGCTCACGCGCTACGCGTCCGTGGGCCTTGCGGTGTTCCAAGGTGCTGGCGCTGCGTACGCGTTCCAGAACCAAGGCGTGGTGCTCGCGCCCGGTTGGTATTTTGTTGTCGTCGCAACGGTGACGCTGACCACCGGGACAATGTTCCTGATGTGGCTTGGTGAGCAGATCACTGAGCGCGGTATCGGCAACGGTATTTCGATGATCATTTTGTCAGGCATCGTGGCCGGGTTGCCGGCAGCGATTGGCAATACGTTCAATCAGATGTCGACGGGTGAGATGAATCCCGCGTTTGCGATTATTTTGGCGTTGATGGTCGTGGGTGTCACGTTCTTCGTGGCCTGGGTCGAAGGCGGCCAGCGTCGCATTGCGGTGAACTACGCCAAACGGATGGTGGGTCGGCAGATGGTCGGTGGTCAGTCCAGCCACTTGCCGTTCAAGCTCAACATGTCTGGTGTTATTCCGCCAATTTTTGCCTCATCGCTACTGCTGTTCCCGGCTACACTCGCGAGCTTCGCGGGTACGGGCGTCGGTCAGAGCGGTGTGGTCGGTGGGTTTAAGGCGTTTATGCAGGGATTGTCGGCGTCGCTGAGCTACGGCCAGCCGCTGCACATGTTCCTCTATGCACTACTTATCGTATTTTTCTGCTTTTTCTACACAGGCCTGACGTTTAGCTCACGCGAGACGGCGGATAACCTGAAGAAGGCCGGCGCGTTTATTCCGGGCATCCGTCCGGGGCAGCACACCGGCGAATACATCGAAAAGGTGCTCACCCGGCTGACTCTGTGGGGCGCGATCTACGTGACCGCGGTCTGCTTGCTGCCCGAGCTCCTCATTTCCTGGGGCAACGTTCCGTTCTATTTTGGCGGTACGTCGCTCCTGATCATTGTGGTGGTCGTCATGGATTTTATTGCGCAGTTGCAGGCGCACATGATGTCGCATCAATATGAAGGTTTAATCAAGAAGTCAAACTCGCGCGGCTCCGGCCGTTCGGGCTCGGCGCCGTAAGGCGATCGAGCGGCGTCCCCCTGAGGTCCAGTCATGAAAGTTCGTCCGTCCGTTAAGAAGATCTGCAAGAACTGCAAGGTGGTTCGTCGCCGCGGGATCGTCTACATCATTTGCTCTGACGCTCGCCACAAGCAGCGGCAGGGGTGACGTAACCGAAACCTCTGGAGACGGATACCGATTGTTGGTGACCGAATTCAGACCGCCTCTAGGGTTGAAATGGTTGTAAAAAACCGGTTTTCAGGCTAGACTTACAAACTTTTCCCCACGAATTCTTTAGGGCTGCACATGGCACGTATTGCCGGCATTAACATCCCGATGAACAAGCATATTGTTATCGGGTTGACCCACATCTACGGTATCGGTCGTACGACGGCTAGGAACGCCTGCGAGGTGACTGGCGTCGCACCGACCACCAAGACCAAGGACCTCACTGAGGCCGAGGTTGCGGCACTCCGTGGATTCGTTGCGCGAGTGACCGTCGAGGGCGATCTTCGCCGCGAAACGGCCATGAACATCAAGCGCCTCATGGATATGGGCTCCTACCGTGGCATGCGCCATCGTAAGGGTCTGCCGATGCGTGGCCAGCGAACCCGCACGAATGCCCGCACCCGTAAGGGCCCGCGCAAGCAGGCGGTCAAGCTCAATGCGCCTCCGGGCAAGGCCTAAGGCCTAAATTTTTTAGGAATGACCAGCAATGGCTGAACAGAATCAAGGTGACAAAAAGACTCCGCGTGCCAAGAAGGCGCGGCGTCAGGTCAGCGAAGGCATCGCACACGTGCATGCCTCGTTTAACAACACGATCATTACGATCACCGACCGAGCCGGTGGCGTCCTGTCGTGGGCAACTTCTGGCGGCTGCGGTTTCCGCGGCTCCCGTAAGAGCACCCCATTCGCCGCGCAGGTTGCTGCGGAGAAAGCGGGCGTTGCTGCGCAAGAATATGGTCTGCGCACCGTGGAAGTTCGCGTCAAGGGCCCAGGCCCAGGTCGCGAGTCTGCCGTGCGTGCGTTGAACGGTTGCGGGCTCAAAATCACGAGCATCGCAGACGTTACGCCGATCCCCCACAACGGTTGCCGCCCGTCTAAGAAGCGGCGCGTCTGACGGTTGCTTTTAAGCGACCCATTCGAGGAACGCAATGGCCAGGTATTTAGGTCCCAAGTGCAAGCTCTCGCGTCGCGAGGGCACTGATCTCTTCTTGAAGAGCGGCGTCAAGTCGCTTGAATCGAAGTGCAAACTCGAGGTGCCACCGGGTGGCATTAAGGGTGAGCGCAAGCAGCGCCTGTCCGACTACGGCGTGCAGCTGCGAGAGAAGCAGAAGCTGCGGCGCATGTACGGTGTGTTGGAACGCCAGTTCCGCAACTATTACCACTCGGCAGCGGGCCGCCCGGGCGCGACAGGTGAAAACCTGCTCAAGTCGCTCGAGCGTCGCTTGGACAACGTGGTCTACCGTATGGGCTTCGCGTCGACGCGTTCAGAGGCGCGCCAGTTGGTGTCTCACAAGAGCATCACCGTGAACGGCAAGGTCGTGAACGTTGCTTCTTACCAGTGTGCTGCCGGCGACTTCATTGAAGTCCGCGAGCATGCCAAGAAGCAGGGTCGTATCGCGACCGCGCTCGGTTTGGCGGCGCAGTCTGGCTTTCCGGACTGGGTTGTTGTCGACGAGAAGAAGATGTCAGGGACGCTTCGATCGATCCCGGATCGTGACGAAATTCTCCCGGATATCAACGAGAACCTCGTCGTCGAGTTGTACTCCAAGTAATTTGTCTCACGGTCCGCGGGAATCACTCGCGGGCCTCTGTTTGGCTAAGGTGCTCCTATGCAGGGATCTGTCGCTGATTTTCTGAAGCCGCGCATGGTGAAGGTCACCGATCAAGGGCCGCGCCACGCAAAGATCGTGATTGAGCCGTTCGAGCGGGGCTTCGGCCATACGCTCGGCAACGCGCTCCGCCGCGTGCTGCTCTCGTCATTGCCGGGTGCTGCGATCACCGAAGTCGAAATCGAAGGTGTACTGCACGAGTACACCTCGATTGAAGGCGTCCAAGAGGATGTCGTCGAGGTGTTGCTCAACCTCAAGCAGGTTGCGGTGCGAATGCACTCCCGTGAGGAGTCGGAGTTGCGGCTTGTCAAGAAGGGCCCAGGCCCTGTTCTGGCGGGTGACATCCAGGGTGACCATGATGTCGAAATCCTGAACCCGGAATTAGTGATCGCCAACCTCACCAAGGCCGGCGGTTTGAATATGACTCTGAAGGTCGAACGTGGTCGCGGCTACCGTCCGGCAATCGCGCGCGGCTTCGAAGAGCAGACGCGTCCGATTGGTCGGTTGCAGTTGGATGCCTCGTTCTCGCCAGTTCGTAAGGTGACCTACAACGTTGAAGCGGCGCGTGTCGAACAGCGCACCGACCTCGACAAGTTGATTCTCGACATCGAGACCAACGGCACCATCGATCCGGAAGAAGCCATCCGCCGCGCAGGCTCGATCCTCAAGGATCAGCTGTCCGTCTTTGTTGACCTGCAAGGTCAGGAAGATGGCGGTTCGAAGTCCGTTGAAGCGCAGTTCGATGCGATTCTCCTTCGCCCCGTTGATGAGCTCGAGCTCACCGTTCGTAGTGCGAACTGCCTCAAGGCGGAGAACATTCATTACATCGGTGATCTGGTGCAACGCACCGAAGTTGAGTTGCTTCGTACGCCGAACCTCGGCAAGAAGTCGCTCACCGAGATCAAGGAAGTCCTCGAGAGCCATGGTCTGTCCCTCGGCATGCGCCTTGACGGCTGGCCGCCGGTGACCCTGCGTCGCGAAGACGAGTACAAGACGGCCTGACGGTAACGTCAGACCCATAAGAAGCTAAGAGAGAGACATGCGTCACCACAGAACCGGTCGCCAGCTGTCGCGTAACAGCTCGCATCGCGCCGCGCTGATGCGCAACCTCACAGCCGCATTGCTGCGCTATGAGACCATTCGCACCACCGTTCCTAAGGCGAAGGAACTTCGCCGTTTCGTCGAGCCGATCATTACGATGGCGAAGACGGATAACTTGGCGGCTCGCCGTCGCGCTTTCGCGAAACTTCGCGATGACGTGCTGGTCGAGAAGTTGTTCACGGATCTCGGCCCCCGCTTTGCGGCTCGTGCTGGCGGCTATACGCGCATTCTGAAAATGGAATCGCGTCCGGGTGATTCGGCGCCTATGGCGCTGATGCAGCTCGTTGACAAGGCCGCGCCGGTGCCCGCCCCGGACACTGACAAGGCCGAGTGATCTGCCCGGCTGATTCGGCACGCATAACGCGAGCCAATGCCTGGCAACGGTTAGTCCGACGAATTCTGTCGCTCCGCGAGGAGCGTCGGGTCGTCATAGTAGTCGGCCGGGGTACCCCCCCGGCCTTTTTTTGTACGCTACGCATTGACCGCAGCGTCGCGCGTTCCCATGATGTTCAGCGTCCTGGTCCTAAGGGGTTGGCGCGAAGTGAACACTTGTCCTGATTACGTTCTGCTGCTGTCGTGCCCGGATGCACGGGGCATTGCACACGCCGTGACGGGCTTTGTCCTATCGCTGGACGGAACAGTAGTCGACTCCATGCAGTACACCGACTCGTCGACCGGCGTGTTTTGTATGCGGGTGCATTTCCAACTCGCCAGCGCCGCGCAGATCGGTACGGTGCAGGAGGCCTTCCGGTCGGTCGCTGAGCGCTTTGCAATGAATTGGCGTTTAGTCGATCGTGAGGGTCGGCGACGGGTGCTGGTCATGGTGTCGGCACATGATCATTGTTTGCACGATCTGCTTTATCGCCAGCAGAAGGGTTCTCTGCCCATCGACATCGTTGGCGTGGTCTCGAACCACCGAGTCGCCAAGAAGTTAGTCGACGACCACAACATATCGTTCGACTACTTGCCGATTACCGCCGAGAACAAGACTGCTCAGGAAAAAACCCTGATGCGAATCCTCGAGCGCAAGCGCGTCGATCTGGTGGTGTTAGCGCGTTATATGCAAGTGTTGTCGGACGAGGTCTGTGCTGCCTATTCCGGCCGGATGATCAATATCCACCAAAGTTTCTTGCCAGGATTTAAAGGCGCCAAGCCTTATCAGCAAGCGTATGACCGTGGCGTGAAACTGATCGGTGCTACGGCCCATTACGTGACCCCGGACCTCGATGAGGGCCCGATCATCGAACAGGACGTTGCGCGGGTCAGTCATGGTTTGACGGTCCCGCAGGTAGCTGAAGTGGGTCGGGATATTGAAACCCGAGTGTTGGCGCGCGCACTGCAGTACGAACTCGAGCACCGGGTCCTGTTGCTAGGTAACAGGACCGTCGTGTTCTCGCGCTACTGATCCGCGGGTTTTTAAGCGTCAAACTCCGCAAACGCGTCCCGCGTCAGGTTCTCCGGCGCGCCAGTCGTGGCGACTACGTCGTCCTCTACGCGGACTCCGCCATAAGGTCGCAATTGGTCTACAACGTCCCAGGCGATGTCCTTACCGCGACCATCCTTCTTGGCCTGTCTCAAGAGCAGGTCTATAAAATAAATGCCTGGTTCGATCGTAACGACCGTGCCGGCATCGAGCGTACGGGTTAGGCGCAAGTAGCGATTCGCGGTCGGTGGCGGGTTGCTGCCGCCGCTCGCACTCGCTTGATGCCCGCCGATATCGTGCACCTGCAAGCCGAGCAGGTGGCCGATGCCGTGTGGAAAGAATACGGCAGTCAGTCCCGACTCTACCGCGACCTCGGCACTGCAGGTCACGATCTCTTCGTGCACCAGAATCTCGGCCACGAGGTGGTGGGCGGCGGTGTGAATTTCAGGATAGTGGGTGCCCGCTCGGACCATGCCGCAAAGTTTCAATTCCGCTGCATCTAGCGCGCCGAGCAACGCACCAAATCGGCCACCCGGCGTCGCCGCGTGGGTGCGGGTGATATCGCAAGCGTAGCCTCGAAATTGCGCGCCAGCGTCGATCAGCAGGGAGCGGCGCTGTGCCGGAGCGTGCGACTGGAGTTCCGTGTAATGCAGGATCGACCCACCCTCATTTAAGGCGATGATATTCGGGTAGGGCAGGGCCGCTTCGGTGTGACCGGAGGCGGCAAGGTAGGCGAGATGGATGCCGTATTCAGAGGCCCCTCGGTGAAAGGCGTTCGCGGCCGCGAGGTGGGCGCGGGCACCGCGTCGAGCGGCCAGACGCATGCACGCCAACTCATAGTCCGATTTAACCGCGCGGGCCCAGTGCAGGCGATCCATCAGGTCTTGCGGATTCAGGGTGCCGAAGCCCCAATCACCGATACCGGGAAACGCCTCCCCGATATAGGCCGCCCCGGTCGGAACGAGCCGTTTGGCCTCGCTGGGGTGCCGAAGCACCGTCAACTCGAATTGGTCGAGCCAAGGCTCGGTCGGCATCTCTGGGGGCTTGTGCCAGTAGTCTTCGGGCTGGTGAAACCACAGCGCCGGTCGCTGATTGGGCCGTATCAGTAGGCAGGAACCCGGTGCATTGTCGATCGGGGCCCACAGGCGGAAGTGCGGGTTGACGGCAAACGGGTCGGTTTGGTCGTCGAGGAAGCGATAATGCTGGTGGCCTGCCCCAATGACGAGTGCGTCGAACCCAGTGGCCTCGAGCGCCGCGCTAAACGTGTGGCCCAATCTTGCAATGTGCTCGGCAAAAAGAGCCGGACTGGGTACTTGCTGCGTCATATCGACCCCTCAGGGACTGCTCCCCAAAACCGCGAAAGGGGAAAAGTGTAGTCTCGACCTCGAAGGGGCGCTATGGAAAATAACAAGAGTTTGCGCACCCCTCGGAGAATGTATGTAGAATCGAAACCCGCGGACCGGTCAGGGGTTTTATCGTCGGACCGGCCGCGATCATTCACCATTCCTGGAAATTGGGGTATCGACCGATGAACGTGAAACTCGCTCTCGGCGCCGTTGCGCTGGCGCTCGCTCTTGCTGCTTGTGGTTCGAAGGAAGCCGCTCCGGCCGCTCCGGCTGCCGATGCTGCTCCTGCTGCTGCTGCCCCGGCTGACGCCGCTGCACCAGCTGCTGATGCCGCTGCTCCCGCCGCTGCACCGGCTGCGGACACCGAGAAGAAGTAATCACTGCGCGTAAGCGCAGGTGATTCAACCGGGTTGAACTCTCAGCATTTGCTGAGGGTTCGCCCGGTTTTTTATTGCCTGCATACCGACATTTAGGGGGCCAACATGGCTGTCTCTCTGCGGGATGCCAGAGGCTCGGATGAAGACCAACGCTGGATTCAGGCGGTCTATCCTGAGTACCTCGACGAGTTGGGCGCGGTCTCCCATCCGACCGATACAGGGGTATTCCCGATTTATGGGGAGCATGGTTCCCGAGAGGCGGAACTGCTCGCCCGTTGGTTCAGGGACGATCGATCCCACCCGCTACTGATCCTCGACGACGGCCGCCCAGGCGGTTTTGCGCTGGTCTCCCGGCCACTGATGCCCTCGCCGGCGCGTGATGGCTTCGATTTTCGAATGGCTGAGTTTTATATCCGGCATGCATATCGTCGCCGCGGCATGGGTCGCGCTGCGGCAGCACTCATTTTCAGCCGATTTTCTGGTCGTTGGGAGGTGTCTGAGGCACTACCGAACAAGGGTGCAGTGGCCTTTTGGCGCCAGACGGTGCTGGCCTACACCGAGGGCCACTACGACGAGCGTGTTCGGGACGGTGAGGTGCGTCAGTATTTCATCAGCGCGAAGCCCGTCCGCCGTCCCTGAAGCTCAGGGCGGCAGCGGATGCCGGGCCATCTGAATGCCCAGATAGTGGCCGGTGTGCGAACCTGGCAACGCCACGATGTCCTCTGGCGTCCCGCAACCGAGGATACGACCGCCACCGTCACCGCCTTCTGGGCCTAGATCGATCACCCAATCCGCCATTTTGACGACGTCGAGGTTGTGCTCGATCACAACGATCGTGTTGCCTTCGTCGCGCAGCCGATTCAGTACGATCAGCAACTGTGCGATGTCATGAAAGTGCAGGCCCGTCGTCGGTTCGTCGAGGACATACAGCGTGCGTCCCGTCGAGCGCTTCGATAATTCCTTGGCCAGTTTGACGCGTTGGGCCTCGCCCCCTGAGAGGGTCGTTGCGTTCTGTCCCAGCCGCACGTACGACAGGCCTACATCCAACAGGGTACGTAACTTCGTTGCAATAACGGGCACCGCTTGGAAGAACTGGTGCGCATCCTCGATGGTCATGGCGAGGACTTCGTGGATCGTCTTGCCCTTGTAGCGGATCTCCAGCGTTTCGCGGTTGTAGCGCTTGCCCTTGCAGATGTCGCACGGTACGTACACATCCGGCAGGAAGTGCATTTCTACCTTGATCACGCCGTCGCCTTCGCAGGCTTCGCACCGGCCTCCTTTGACGTTGAAGCTGAAACGGCCCGGCTCATAACCACGCGCCCGGGATTCCGGGGACTGCGAATACAGCTCCCGTATGGGCGTGAATAAGCCGGTATAGGTGGCGGGATTGGAGCGCGGTGTCCGGCCGATGGGGCTTTGGTCTATATCAATGACCCGATCCACATGTTGCAGGCCCTCGATACGCTCGCACGGGGCCGCTTCCTGCGAGGAATCATTGAGCGCCTGCGCGACACGGCGGTACAGGGTGTCGTTGACCAACGTCGACTTGCCCGAGCCGGATACGCCGGTCACGACGGTGAGCAGGCCAACGGGGAACTCTGCTGTCACTTTTTTCAGATTATTGCCCGTGGCACCGACCACCCGCAGGAGTCGTTTGGGATCAAAACGGCCGCGTTTCTTGGGTGGTTCGATGCGCAATTGGCCAGACAGGTATTGGCCGGTCAGTGAGCGGGAGACGGCTTCGATCTGCGCAACCGAACCTTGGGCTACAATTTCGCCGCCGTGCACGCCGGCGCCTGGGCCGAGGTCGACGACGTAGTCGGCCTGTCGGATCGCATCTTCATCGTGCTCGACCACAATTACGGTATTGCCCAGATCGCGCAGGTGTACGAGCGTATCGAGCAACCGTTGGTTGTCGCGCTGGTGCAGACCAATCGAGGGCTCGTCGAGGATGTACATCACGCCGACGAGTCCGGAGCCCACTTGGCTGGCCAGTCGAATGCGCTGGGCTTCACCACCGGACAGCGTCTCGGCACTACGGTCTAGCGTGAGATAGTCGAGACCGACATTGGACAAAAATCCTAGACGGTCGTGAATCTCTTTGACAATCTTTACCGCGATGGTGCCGCGCCAGCCGGGCAGTGTGAGAGTCTGAAAGAAGGCCAGTGCGCGGCCAACGGAGAGTCCGGTGACCGTCGCGATACTGCTGCCGGCAACGAATACATTGCGGGCAGCCACATTGAGTCGAGTGCCACCACAATCAGGGCATGGCTTGCTGCCGAGGTACTTGGACAGTTCCTCTCTTACCATCATTGAATCGGTCTCGCGATAGCGACGCTCGAGGTTGGGCAGAATGCCCTCGAACACATGCCGTTTGCGGGTCATCGCACCGCGACCATCGTAATAGCGAAATTCGATTGCGTCGGTGCCACTGCCGTGCAGCAGAACCTGTTGAGCGGATTCGGGCAGTGAGGTCCACGTATCCTCAATATCGAATTTGTAGTGTTTGGCGAGCGAGTGAATCATCGTGAAGTAATAAGCGTTCCGACGATCCCAACCGCGTATGGCGCCCGCTGCCAGTGACAGGTGTGGTTGCGTCACGACTCGGGCGGGATCGAAGAACTGCTTTACGCCGAGCCCATCGCAGGTCGGGCAGGCACCCGCTGGGTTGTTGAACGAGAAGACCCTCGGTTCCAGTTCAGGCAGAGACCAGCCGCATACATTGCAAGCAAACTTGTCGGAGAAGACCAGATCCTCGCGGTCTGGCTGCTCCAAGAAAGACACCTTTGCCATGCCGCTGCCTAGGCGCAGCGCAGTTTCAAAACTCTCTGCAAGGCGTTGTCCGATGTCTGGACGTACTTTGAAGCGGTCAACCACCGCCTCGACGGTATGTTTGCGCCGCAGATCCAATGACGGCGGATCGTCGAGTTCGATGACCTTGCCATCCACGCGCGCGCGAACGAAGCCTTTGCCTTTCAGTTCATCGAGCACTTGGACGTGTTCACCCTTACGATCTTTGACCACGGGGGCCAACAGGAACAGCGGTGTCCCTTCAGGAAGTTCCATGACCTGATCGACCATCTGGCTGACCGTCTGTGCTGCCAGATCGAGGTGATGGTCTGGGCAGCGTGGGGTACCCGCCCGCGCATACAGTAGACGCAAGTAGTCGTAGATCTCGGTGACGGTTGCGACGGTTGAGCGTGGGTTGTGTGAGGTCGACTTCTGCTCAATTGAAATAGCGGGGGAAAGTCCCTCAATCGAATCGACGTCCGGTTTCTCCATCATCGACAGAAATTGCCGGGCGTAGGCCGACAGCGATTCGACGTAGCGTCGCTGCCCCTCGGCATAGATGGTGTCGAAGGCGAGCGAGGACTTGCCGGAACCGGATAAACCGGTGAACACAATCAGCCGATCGCGCGGCAGCTCCAGGTCAATGCTCTTGAGGTTGTGGGTCCGCGCGCCGCGGATTCGAATGTCTGCCATGGCTCAAACTCGGGAAAAATTACGCAATCCGCTAGAATACCATTCGTCGACGCCCGGCCGATTCAGGATTCTCATGGACGACTTGCCGAAAACCCGCCCCCCTCGCCTTGCTCTGCTGCCGCTAGAGCGGCGCGCGCTCGGATCGCTGTCGTCGATCTACGCGGCACGTATGTTGGGATTGTTTCTGTTGCTGCCGGTGCTTGCGCTGTACACCACGGGCCTGGCCGGGGCGACGCCCGCAAAAATTGGATTGGCGATGGGGGCTTACGGACTGACGCAGGCGATTTTGCAGATTCCCTTTGGTCTGCTGTCAGATCGGTATGGGCGTCGCGGTGTCATTACCGTCGGCCTTGTCCTGTACGCGGCCGGCTCCGTGATCGGTGGCTTCGCGACGGGCATCGAGGGCATCATCCTCGCCCGGATGGTGCAGGGCGCCGGGGCGATCTCAGGTCCCGTCTCGGCCTTGCTCGCCGATCTGACCCGGCCCGAGATTCGGACTCGTGCGATGGCGCTGATTGGCATCAGTATTGGCGGCTCTTTCGTCGTCTCCCTGGTTGCGGCACCGCCGCTGGAGGCGGCGATCGGTGTGCGCGGTATTTTTTGGGCGATGGCCGTGTTGGCCACCCTCTGTCTGCTTTTGTTGCATACCGTGGTGCCGAAGGCGGCGGCCGATGCACTGCAGGTGCGGCGTAGCGTCGCGCGCCCGCCCTTTGCGATGGCGTTCACCCGCACGCTGGTGCCGTACTACGTGGGCATGTTTGTGTTGAATTTTATGCTGACGTCCGCCTTCGTGGGGGTCCCGCATGCCCTGGCCGACGGGTTGGGGATTCCCTTGGCGCAGCACTGGAAGACGTATCTTTGGGTGTTCCTCGGCTCCGTACCGCTGACGGTGCCCCTCGTGCTTGCCAGTGAGCGCTCCGGGTCGCCCGTGGCGGTTATGCGTCTTGGGGTTGTTTTAATTGGGCTGGCTCTAGCCGCACTGGTCGTCACTCATCACGGTTATTGGGGCCTGGCGGCGACGATGGTGGTGTTCTTTGCCGCCTTCAATTATCTGGAGGCCCGGGTGCCCGCCCGCTTGTCGCAGTCGGCGCCGGCCGAATTGCGGGGTGCGGCCTTAGGCGTATTCGCGACGGCGCAGTTTCTGGGTGCTTTTGCCGGGGGGCTAGCCGCGCCTCTGCTGTACGCCAGCCCTTGGGGCCTCTCCGCGGTGTTTGGCGGTGCCGCGCTGCTAGCGCTGCCATGGTTGTTTGCGATCCGTCCGGGGCGGGCCTGAGACGCGACTTTCTAGACAAAGAGGCTAAATAGTCAGCATACGGTGTGTCGGAGGGCGCTGTACAATCTCCCAAAATGCAGTGGTGGGGCGGCGGTTCGTCCCTCTAATCGAACGAAGGAGCAGTCCATGGCGCGGGGCATTAACAAGGTTATTTTGGTGGGCAATCTCGGACAGGATCCGGAGACGCGGGCCATGCCGAGCGGTAAGGCAGTAACCAACGTCCGGATCGCCACCTCGGACAGTTGGCGCGACAAGCAGACCGGTGAGCAGAAAGAGGCCACCGAGTGGCATACGGTTGTTTTTTTCGACCGGCTTGCCGAAATCGCCGCCGAATACCTGCGCAAGGGCTCGCAGGTCTACGTGGAGGGTAAGTTGCGCACCCGCAAGTGGCAGGACAAGGCCAGTGGCGCAGACCGGTATTCCACGGAGATTGTTGCGAACGAGCTGCAGATGTTGGGTGGTCGTGCCGGCGGCGGCAGCGCTGGAGGTGCGGGCGGTGGTGGCGGCGGCGGCGGCAGCCCGCGCGGCGGTGCGCCCGATACCTTCAACCAAGGCCCAGCACCGGAACCATTCGACGATGACATCCCGTTCTGATCACCGGTTCTTGGTTCTGGCTGTTTAAACACTAAACGGTGCCTCCTTGGTGGGGGCGCCTGTCCGTCCGGGCCTTGCCGATTTATTCTGAACTCTCTTCCGAGTCACCCCGATCCCATGTCCGGTTACCTCTACCTCAAGACCTTCGGCTGCCAGATGAACGAGTACGATTCCACCCGAATGGTGGACGCGCTCAAGGCCGCTGAGGGTCTGGAAATCACTGAGGATCCCGCACAGGCGGACGTCATCTTGCTGAACACCTGTTCTATCCGCGAGAAAGCCGAAGAAAAGGTCTATTCCCATCTTGGCGTGTACGCCGAACTCAAGCAACGACGGCCCGGATTGCTGATCGGCGTGGGCGGCTGTGTCGCCAGCCAAGAAGGCGAAGCGATGCTCGAACGGGTCCCTTTTGTGGATGTGGTCTTTGGCCCGCAGACGCTGCATCGCCTGCCGGCGCTGCTGGCCCGGGTGCGGCAGACCGGTCGGCCGCAGGTGGACGTTTCCTTTCCAGAGAACGAGAAGTTCGACCTGTTACCAGTGCCGGCAGAGCGCACGGCAGCCACCGCATTCGTATCGATTATGGAAGGCTGTAGCAAGTACTGCAGTTTTTGTGTCGTGCCTTATACGCGGGGTGAGGAAATCAGCCGGCCCTTGTCGCAGGTCCTCGCCGAGGTGGGCGCACTTGCTCGTCAACAGGTCCGTGAAATCACGCTCCTCGGTCAAAACGTCAACGGCTATGACGGCTTGATGGATGACGGTGAGCCTGCGGATCTCGCCCTTCTAATTGAGCATGTCGCGCAGATCGAGGGCATTGAGCGGATCCGTTACACGACCTCGCACCCGATGGATTTCTCGGATCGATTAATCGAGGTCTACGGACGGGTTCCAAAGCTGGTCGATCACCTGCACTTGCCCGTGCAGTCGGGTTCAGACCGGATACTCACGGCGATGAAACGGCGGTATACCGCGCTGGAATTCAAGCAAAAAATCCGTCGCTTACGTGCGGTACGGCCCGACATCGTCATCTCCTCTGATTTTATCGTCGGCTTTCCCGGCGAAACGGAACGGGACTTCGAGGCCACCATGCAGTTGATTGAGGACATTCGCTTCGATCAAAGTTTCAGCTTTATCTATAGCCGGCGCCCGGGAACCCCAGCCGCCTCATTGCCTGACGATGTTTCTCCAGAGGTTAAACAAGCGCGTCTTGAGCGCTTACAAGCGCGCATCAACGAGTTTGCCCGTGAGCGCAATCGCGCCTTGGTGGGTCAGGTGGTGCGTGTACTGGTGGAACGGCATGCCCGTCGGGATTCCAGCCAACTTTCGGGTCGGACTGAGTGCAATCGTTGGGTTAATTTCGATGCGCCCTGCGAATATTTGAACCAATTTGCCAACGTGATGGTCACCGAAGCCATGCCAAACTCACTGCGTGGGCGACTTGTCATGGCGCCTTTGTGAACGCGCCCACGACCTGCGAACTCGTACTGACGCCGTCGGACAATGAGCGACTTGCGGTGCTGTGCGGCCCGCTCGATGAGCATCTGCGGCAGATCGAGTCGAGGCTTGAGGTCACCATTCACCGTCGTAGTAACGTGTTTCGTATCGACGGCGCGCGTGCGGTTGATGCAGGACGGATTCTCGAGCAACTGCACGCGAGCCGTGGTCGTCGCGTGACGCCACAGGACGTGCATCTGGCCATCCAAGAACGGGGTATGTCGACGGAAATATCCGACGAAGACGCCGATCACGGTGAAGTCAAAGTCGCCACCCACCGTGGGCACATTCGTGGCCGTGGCGCCAACCAAGTCGCTTATCTCGCCGCCATTCGTACCGAGGACCTCACGTTTGGTATTGGTCCGGCTGGTACGGGCAAGACTTACCTGGCCGTCGCCTGTGCAGTGGAGGCGCTGCAGACCGATCGAGTGCGGCGCATCATTCTGGTGCGGCCTGCGGTCGAGGCGGGTGAGCGCTTGGGTTTTTTGCCGGGTGATCTCAACCAAAAAGTCGACCCGTATCTGCGCCCCATGTATGACGCGCTGTACGAAATGCTCGGCTACGACAAAGTGTCGCGTCTGATCGAGCGTCACGTGATCGAGATTGCGCCGCTTGCGTTTATGCGTGGCCGCACCCTGAACGATGCCTTCATCATTCTCGACGAGGCGCAAAACACTACGGTCGAGCAGATGAAAATGTTCCTGACTCGCATCGGCTTTGGTTCCAAGGCAGTCGTCACCGGGGACGTGACCCAGACCGATCTGCCGCACCACCGGATGTCCGGTCTGCGCCATGTGATGGATGTGCTTGATGGCGTAGCCGGTGTTGCATTCACTCGGTTCAGTTCGATGGATGTTGTGCGCCATCCGCTGGTGCAGCGGATCGTCCAGGCCTACGAGCGCGCTGGGGACGGGCAGTGACTCTCATCGCCGATGTCGCCTACGGCACCCGCAACCCTTGGGTGCCTTCGGCGCGTCTAATTCGGACGTGGGCGGACGCTGCGGCGGGGGCTAAAGGTCGTGACGCGACCGTGTCGGTGCGCATTGTGACGCCACTCGAAAGCCAGAAATTGAACCGGCAGTATCGCGGTAAACCCAAGCCCACCAATGTGTTGAGCTTCCCTGCGGAGGTGCCTGCCGGTGCGTTGCAAGGGGAGTCCAAGCTTTTAGGGGACATTGTGATCTGCGCGCGAGTTGTGGCACGGGAGGCTCGTGAGCAGAGCAAGACCCTTGCAGCGCATTGGGCGCACATGGTTGTGCATGGCACACTACATCTGCTCGGGTATGACCATGAGCAGAACGATGAGGCAGTCCGGATGGAACGCCGTGAAAAGCGAGTCCTAAAAGTGTTGGGATTCGAAGATCCGTATCGGGGTGAGAGTGATGAGTGAATCACGCGGGCCATTGCGGCCCGGTTGGTTGCAGCGTGTGTTGCAACAGTTTTCGGATGAGCCGCAGGATCGTGAAGATGTGGTCGAAGAGTTGCGTGAGGCCAGCGAGCGGGGTCTCTTTGACGCGGACTCGTTTGACATGCTCGAGGGGGTGCTTGCGGTCGGCGAATTGAAAGTGCGCGACATTATGGTCGCGCGCTCGATGATGGCTGTTGTTGGTCGCGACGATGCGCCGGCGGCTTTGCTGGCGGCGGTTGTCGAGTCCGGGCACTCGCGCTTTCCGGTGCTGGGTGAGGATCGCGATGAGGTCGTGGGTATCCTCTTGGCCAAGGATTTGCTCCGACACTTCGTTGAGAATGTCGGCCAAGAGTTTGAGATACGAGAGTTTGTTCGGCCGGCTATTTTTGTGCCCGAGAGCAAGCGACTCAATGTCTTGCTGCGCGAATTTCGTAAGAATCATAATCATATGGCGATCGTTGTGGATGAGTATGGCGGTGTCGCTGGGCTCGTCACGATTGAAGATGTGATCGAGCAGATCGTTGGTGATATTGCCGATGAACATGATACCGATGACGAGCAGGCGATCCGTTGCGACCGGGAGTGCGAGTACACGGTCCAGGCGTTGACCCGCATCGAGGACTTCAATGAGTACTTTGGTGCAACGCTGGCAGATGATGATTGCGACACGATCGGCGGACTGGTTTCGCGGACTTTCGGCCGCTTGCCGCGGCGTGGTGACGTGATTCAGATTGGCGATTTTGAATTCAAGGCGGTGCGGGTTTCGCACCGGCGCATCGAGTCTCTCAAGGTGTTGACGTCGAGAGTGATCTCGCCGCCACCAGCGGACGATTGATGCAGCGCGTCGCCGCGCTCATGCGTCGCTATGCAGTAGTGGTCGCATTTTTGGTTGGCGCGCTGCACTCTTTGGCGTATGCACCCTGCATGATCCGACTGCTGGCGCCGGTGACTTTGGCAATCCTATTTTGGTTGTGGCGCGATCTGTCGCCGCGGCGTGCCGCAGTGGTTGGCTTTGCTTTTGGTGCAGGCTTGTTCCTGGCGGGGACGTATTGGGTGTATCACAGCGTGCATACGGTCGCGCATGCCCCTGCGTCCATTGCGGTGGTCCTGTTGCTCGGACTGGTCGCGATCATGGGTTGCTATCCGGCACTGCTGGGCGCGGTTTCGATGGCCTTCCTGCCCCGGTCGCGACGACGACGGGAGTGGTTGGCCTTGCCCGCGGGTTGGGTTCTGCTGGAGTGGGTGCGCGGGTGGTTTTTGTCGGGGTTTCCGTGGCTCGGGTTGGGCTACGCGACGCTGGATACGCCGCTGTCAGGGTTTGTGCCACTGGTTGGTGTGTATGGCGTGAGTTTGCTCGTGGCGTTTTTGGCGGCTGCGCTGCTAGCGTGGGTTGATGGGGCGCGTGCCCGGCGCTGGAGTCTGGTGCTGTTGGTAGCCGGTGTGTTTGGCCTCGGCGCATGGCTGGCATCACGGCAGTTCACCGTCGCCACAGGGCGCTTTCACAGCGTGGCGCTCGTGCAGGGCGCAATCGCGCAAGATGAGAAGTGGGAGGCTGAGCACCGGGAGCGGACCTTTGCGGTGTATCGCGCACTGACCGAAAAAGCGCTGGGACATGATTTGATCGTGTGGCCGGAGTCGGCGTTGCCGGTGCTCTATCACGAGGCCGTGCCGTATTTGGAGGGTCTCTACCGGCAGGCGCAGGCACGGCATAGTGATTTGTTGCTGGGGCTGATTCGCTACGACACCGAGCGAGCCGGCTACCGCAATGGACTGGTTGCGCTCAGTGCGTCGGAGACCTGGTACTACAAACGGCGCTTGGTTCCCTTTGGCGAGTTTTTCCCCGTACCAGAATTCGTACGCGGCTGGATGCATGGGCTGGACCTCTTTTATGTCGACTTCATCCCGGGCGATGCGGATCAGCCTGCACTTAGGGCTGCGGGTGAGCGTATCGGGGCGACGATTTGCTATGAGGATGCGTATGCGGCTGAGCAGTTGGCCGTGTTGCGGGAGGCGACGCTGTTGGTCAACGTCAGCAATGACGCGTGGTTTGGCGAGTCGTCAGCCCCGCACCAACATTTAGAAATCACGCGGATGCGGGCGCTGGAAGCGGGCCGCTGGCTTATGCGTGCGACCAGTACGGGCATTACTGCCTTTATTGACCCGCAGGGGCGCATCGTTGCGCGTAGCCCGCAATTCCTGCCGACGGTTCTGGAGGGCACGGTGGAGGCCCGCACGGGGTTGACCCCCTATGCGCGCTTTGGCAACGCCCCGGTCTTGCTTTTGTCGGCGCTGTTGCTGCTGCTCGCTTTTTGGCGTCGTCGGGCGCACTGAGAAGATGCGCGGGGGCGCGTGGTGCGCGCTCGGTTAAACTGCAGCCTTTCCTCCGCTTCGGGGTCTCGCCATGCTCGATCGACTATCACCCCAGCCACCCGATGCCTTGCTTGCCGTGATGACGGCCTTCGCCAACGACCACTCGCCGGACAAGGTCGACCTCGGCGTCGGGGTCTACAAGGACGCCGCCGGGGTAACGCCGGTGATGGCGGCGGTCAAGGCGGCCGAAGCACGCCTGATTGCCGAGCAAGGGTCCAAGAGCTATGTCGGGCCGGCTGGTAACCGGTTGTTTGCCACGCTCGTCGAACAACTGACGCTAGGGTCGGATCATCCGGCCCTGCGGGAGGGGCGGGTCGCCACGCTGCAGACGCCGGGCGGTTGTGGCGCGCTGCGCCTGATTGCGGATCTGATTGTGAAGACCGGCGTGACCACCGATTTATTGATTGGGGATCCCACCTGGACGAACCATCATCCCCTGCTGACGAGCGCCGGGCTCACCGCGCACCGATTTGCGTATTACGACACCGTCACCGCGCAGTTGCAGTTTGATCGGATGGTGGCGGCTCTAGAGGCTGCCCCCGAAGGGGGTGTGGTCTTGCTGCAGGGCGCATGTCACAACCCCACCGGCGCAGACCTCAGTCTGGCGCAGTGGTCGGCGGTCGCCGACGTACTCGAGCGCCGGGGTCTGGTGCCGCTCGTGGATCAGGCCTATCAAGGCCTCGGCAATGGACTCGATGCGGATGCAGCGGCCCTTAGAATGTTGGCCGCGCGCTTGCCAGAAGTGCTGATTGCGGTGTCTTGCTCGAAGAATTTTGGTCTTTACCGGGAGCGGGTCGGGGCGATCATCGTAGTGGCCCGCACGCCGGCGCAGGCCTTGACGACCTTCGGCACACTGCAAATGCTGGCGCGACGGATGTATTCCATGCCCCCGGATCATGGGGCGGCGATTGTGGCGACACTGGGCGCTGATCCGGCATTGTTGGGTATCTGGCGCGCGGAGTTGGACGGGATGAGGGTCCGTGTGAATACCCTGCGGACCCTGTTGGCGGCGGCGCTGGCATCCGAGTACGGCGACCGTCGTTTCGACCACATCGCCACGCAACGGGGCATGTTTTCGATTCTAGGCGTCCTCGGCCCGGACGCGGTCGCCCGACTCGCCCGCGATGCGCACGTGTATACCGCCCCGGACGGGCGCATCAATCTTGCCGGTCTGCCGGAGGCTGCTGCCGGCCGGGTGGCCGCAGCGATCCGCCGCGTGGCGCCTTAGGGTCGGACCTGTCCAAAAGGGGGGGGCTGATCCGGTATCCTTGGCGCTTCATCGAGGACCTGAACCCATGCATGAGACTTACGAACCGGCGCTGGTCGAAGCGGCTGCACAGCGCTACTGGGACTACACTGGCACCTTTCGCGCCGTAGAGGACGAGAGCCGGCCGAAGTACTACTGTCTGTCGATGTTCCCGTACCCCTCGGGGCGGCTGCACATGGGACATGTGCGCAATTACACCATCGGCGATGTGATCTCGCGCTACATGCGCATGCAAGGTCGCAACGTGCTGCAGCCCATGGGCTGGGATGCCTTTGGTTTGCCGGCTGAGAATGCGGCGATCGCAAACAATTTGCCGCCGGCGCAGTGGACGTACGAGAACATCGCCACCATGAAGCGTCAGTTGCAGGCGCTCGGCTTTGGTCTGGACTGGGACCGCGAGGTCACGACCTGTAAGCCAGACTACTACCGCTGGAATCAGTGGTTGTTCCTGCGCATGCTCGAATCGGGGGTGGCGTACCAGAAGACCGGTACCGTCAACTGGGATCCGGTCGACAAGACTGTGCTGGCTAACGAGCAGGTGATCGATGGGCACGGTTGGCGCACCGGCGCGCTGATCGAGAAGCGCGAGATCCCGATGTATTACCTCGCCATCACGCGCTACGCACAGGAGCTGCTAGACGACGTGCAGCAACTGGAGGGCTGGCCGGAACGCGTGCGGACGATGCAGGCGAACTGGATCGGTCGTAGCGAAGGCGTGACCATCGCTTTTCCGTACCAACTGCAGGGCGCGCAAGGCGCGCTCAAGGTGTTTACGACCCGCGCCGATACCGTCATGGGTGTCACGTTCGTCGTGGTGGCGGCCGAGCATCCTCTGGCTACGCATGCGGCCGTGAGTAACGCTGCACTTGCTGCATTTATTGACGAATGCAAGCGCGGTAGTGTGATGGAGGCGGATCTTGCCACCATGGAGAAAAAGGGATTGCCGACGGGCCTTGCGGTCACGCATCCACTCACGGGCGCTGCCGTTCCAGTCTGGGTCGGCAACTATGTGCTCATGAATTACGGTGAGGGTGCCGTCATGGGCGTCCCCGCGCACGACGAGCGGGATTTTGCGTTCGCCAAGAAATACGATTTGCCGATTCAGCAAGTGATCGATATCGCAGGCCAGGCATACTGCATGGATGGCTGGCAGGCGTGGTATGCCGATAAGGGCATTTGCACCGCCTCAGGCCCGTACAACGGGCTGGATCATCAGGCGGCCTGCGCGCAGATCGCGACCGATCTGGAGGCGAAGGGCTGCGGTGCGCTGCAAGTGCAGTGGCGCCTGCGCGACTGGGGCATCTCACGCCAACGCTACTGGGGTTGCCCAATTCCTCTGATCCACTGCCTGGCCTGTGGCGTGGTGCCCGTCCCTGAGAAGGATTTGCCAGTCGTTCTGCCGGATGACCTGGTGCCCGATGGCTCGGGTAATCCGCTACAACGGTATGCCCCGTTCGTTGACTGTCTCTGCCCGAAGTGCGGGGTCGCGGCCCGGCGTGAGACCGATACGATGGACACGTTTGTGGACTCGTCGTGGTACTTCCTGCGCTATGCCTCGGCCGGTCAGGACCGGGCGATGGTCGATGGCCGAGTCAACTACTGGCTGCCGGCCGATCAGTACATTGGCGGTATTGAGCACGCCATCTTGCACTTGTTGTACTCGCGCTTCTGGACCAAGGTCATGCGCGATATGGGCCTCGTAGATCTGGGCGAACCATTCTCGAATCTGTTGACGCAGGGGATGGTTCGCAACGCCATTTACTTCCGCAAGCCCGCATCCGGCCGGGTGGTCTACTACAACCCCACGGAGGTGGAGGTCCAGACCGATGATAAGGGCGCGCCTATTAGCGCGCGTCTGAAGGCGGACGGAGCGCCGGTAGAGAGCGGTGGCATTGGCACTATGTCCAAGTCGAAAAACAACGGCGTGGATCCACAGTCTTTCATCGATCGTTACGGCGCCGACACGGCGCGCTTGTTCATGATGTTTGCGGCGCCACCGGAATTGTCGCTCGACTGGTCCGACGAAGGCGCGGAGGGCGCGTTCCGCTTTCTCAAACGACTGTGGAAAGCCGTGCATACCCATGTATCCGCCGGCGCTGTCATGGCGCTGGACCGGGCCACGCTGACGGTGGCGGATAAGGACCTGCGTCGTCTCGCGCACCAGACCTTGGCTAAGGTTGGCGATGACTACGGCCGCCGCCGTACGTTCAACACGGCCATCGCTGCGGTGATGGAACTGCTCAACGCGGTCTCCCGCCACGAGGCCACAGCGCCCGCTGCACGGGCCGTGGTACACGAAGCGCTGGAGCTTGCGGTGACGATGCTCTCCCCGGTCGTGCCGCACGTCACCCATACGCTATGGCAGGCCTTGGGGCATGAACGCGCCATCGTGGATGAGCCGTGGCCTGCAGTCGATGCCGAGGCGTTGCAGCAGGAGGCCCTGACCCTGGTGGTGCAGGTCAACGGCAAACTGCGCGGGCAAATTACGGTTGCCGTCGATGCGGACGAGACTTGCGTTCGTGAGTTGGCCCTCGCAGATCCGACGGTGCAGCGTTTCGTCGGCGCGCTGACGGTGCGGAAGGTCATTGTAGTGAAGGGCAAGCTCGTGAACGTGGTGGTTGCATGACAATCGCCTTGCGCTTGGCGGTTGCTCTGGCGGTCGGTGTGCTCGCCGGCTGTGGCTTTCATCTGCAGGGTAGTGCACCGCTACCGGCTGCTTTCCACACGACCCGGATCGTCGCCTCCGATCGCTACACCGACTTTCACCGGGCCTTGGTCGAGTCGCTTGAGGCGGCCGGTGCGTCGGTACTGGAGGGATCCGGTAGCGGACCTGTCGTCGAGGTGCTTGAAGATCAACCCACCCAACGCGTGCTCTCCGTATCGGCCAGCAATACGCCGACGGAGTACGAGGTGTACTACGCGATCCGCTATCGGGTCACGCTAGAGGGCCGTGAGGTCATTGCGCCGAGTCGGCTGGAGTTGTTGCGCGACTACAGTTTTGACACCACGGCGATTCTTGCCAAGGAGCAAGAGCAGGCAACGATCCGCCTCGCACTGGCCCGAGAATTGGCAGGTTTGGTCATGCGTCGCTTGGCGGCTATTCAGCAGTGAGCGCAGTATCGGCGGTGCTGGCGGTCGCCGAGATCGGCGTTACTCCCTTGGCAGCACTGTGCGAACGCTTCGGCTTGCGCATGGAACTGGTGCCCGATGGGCATGCAATTCCGGGTAGTTACTGGGGGGCGCCGGAGGCGGGTATTTTGGGCCAGACGGTGTATGTGCGCGGTGATACGCCTGTGCATTCCGCGCTGCATGAGGCCTGTCATACGGCGTGCATGGATGCCGATCGCCGTAGCGGTCTGGTTACCGATGCCGGCGGCGACTATGACGAAGAAAATGCGGTGTGTTATTTGCAGATCTGTCTGGCCAAAGAGTTGCCCGGCGTCGGTGCCGAGCGCTTGATGGCTGATATGGATGCGTGGGGATATACCTTTCGTTTAGGGTCGACGCGCGCCTGGTTCGACAAAGATACGGATGCGGAGCGTGTGTGGCTGCGCGGTCATGGATTGGTTGATAGCGCCGGCCGGCCTACTTATCGGATGCGGTCATGAATAAATTATTGTTTGGTTTAAGGCCAGTGGTTGCATTGCTCTGCATCGCTACGCTACCGGCGTGCACCAGCAATGGATTGTTGCGACTGGCCAGCAGCGCCGACCTCGTCAATGGGGCTGTGCGTGTTGATCACGATGTGGTCTATGGCCCGTTACCGCGGCAGCGACTGGATCTGTATGGTCCCGCGATCGCGGCCGCGCAACCCCGGCCTGTGGTTGTGTTTGTGCATGGGGGTAGTTGGAATTCCGGTTCCAAGGATCTTTATCGTTTCGTGGGTTCAGCGCTTGCCGAGCAGGGTGTCGTGGTGGCGGTCATTAACTATCGCCTGTACCCCGAGGCGCATCTGCCGGAATCATTGGACGATGTGGCCGACGCTGTGGCCTGTGCGGAGCGTGAAGCGGTGCGTTTCGGCGGTGATAGTCATCATGTGGTGCTGATGGGCCATTCGGCCGGCGCAGAATTGGCCGCCCTGATTGCGCTCGATCCGCAGCGCATGTCCAAGCGTGCTGCGCAGCCGGTGCGCGGCTTTGTAGGCCTCGCCGGCCCGTACGACTTCTTGCCGCTGAAGGAAGAGTATCTAAAGGACTACTTCGGCCCGCCGGCTCTGTATGCGGCCTCGCAGCCAGTGAATTTTGTCTCTGCGGCCAGTGCGCCGGCCTTGTTAGTGCAAGGGCTGGCAGACACTACGGTGGCTCCGCGTAATGCCACGGCGCTCGCCGAACGGCTGCGCGCGGCGGGCGTGCCGGTGGAAACCCTGCTGCTTGACCAGGACGATCACTCGACGGTCTTGCGGCGTTTGGCCAGGCCCTATCGGCACGGTGACGCGATGCTGGATCGGGTCGCGCAATTCGTGCGCACACTGCCGTGAGACGCACGCTGTGCCTGTTAGTGCTGCTGCCGTTGCTAGCGAGAGCGGCGACCGTGGCGCCGCAGCGCATTGTGACCTTAGCGCCGCACCTGACCGAACTGGTGTTTGCGGCCGGTGCGGGAGATCGCATCGTCGGGACGCTGGATACCAGCGATTACCCTGCCGCTGCGCGGCGCATTCCACGTATCGGCGACGTGCAGCATATCGATGCCGAACGGTTGCTCGCTCTGCAACCGGATCTGGTGCTCGAGTGGGGTGATGGACAGCCGGCGTCCGAACACGCGCTGATTACACGGTTGCACGTGTCTTCCCTGGCGCTGGAACAGCATGCACTGGAGGACGTGCCTGCGTCTTTGGAGCGCCTCGGGCGCTTGTTTGGCACCGCCCCGATCGCGGATGCAGAAGCGGCGCGATGGCGCAGGGAACTGGCCGCGTTACGCAATCGCTACAGCGGCGCACGCCACTTGCGCGTCTTCTGGCAGGTGTGGAGCGCGCCGCTGTTCACTTTGGGTGGGCATCACGTGGCGACCGAGATGCTGCAGGTTTGTGGCGCCGATAATATTTTTGCAGAGCAAACACTGAGTGCGGTGGCGGTGGACGAAGAAGCGGTGTTGGCCCGTCACCCGGACGTTCTCGTGCTGACGGGTACGGTGGCGGAAAATGCCGATTGGCTGCGGCGTTGGAACGCCCGTGTGCCGCCGGTGGCGTTGCGAACGGGTGCGGTCATTGCGCTCGACCCTGATCTGGTGAACCGGATGGGGCCTCGCCTGCTGCAGGGGACCCAACTGTTGTGCGAGCGACTCGCCGCTTTGCGGGTCGCGCATCCCTGACCAAGCGGCTTGCCGTACCCCCGTGACGGTGTGAGACTGCCCCATTCCTGCTGACCTTGAGGTTTCGCATCATGCGTCGACTGCCCCCCTTGTTTGTCTTGGTCCTGATGGCGGTGGTCTCGGTTGCTGCGGCCGATAATGCGACCCTGGCGGCTGTGGCCAATACCGCGGTGACGGTCTCGGCGGATGAGGTTGCTAAGTCCTCGGGCACGATCACGGTGGGGGGCCGGACGCTGGGTTATCAGGCGGAGGCGGGCTTGCTGGTGGTTGCGGTCAAGGATCCGATGGAGGCCGATCCGGTCCCGGCCGGCGAAAAGGCGCCCCCCGTCGCGCCGACCGCAGCGATGTCCTATGTCGGCTATTTCCTCGGCAAGGAAGCCGATGCGCGGCGACCGATCACCTTCATTTACAACGGTGGCCCGGGCTCGGCCACGATTTGGCTGCACATGGGCGCCTTTGGGCCGAAGCGGGCGGTGGCCGCCGACGCCGCGCATGGCGCGGCGGCGCCTTATCGCCTAGTCGACAATGCCTACACGCTGCTGACCGACTCGGATCTGGTGTTCATTGATGCGCCGGCCACCGGCTTTGGTTACCTGCGCGGTGCGGACAAAGAAAAAGCGTTCCTCGGTGTGGACGAGGATGCCCGTGCCTTCACGCAATTCATTATGAAGTTCTTGTCGACGCACGGTCGTTGGAATTCACCGAAGTTCTTGTTCGGTGAAAGCTACGGGACCACCCGCTCCGCGGTGTTGGCACACATGCTGACCGCACGGGCGGTTGAACTGAATGGCGTGGTGTTGCTCTCGCAGATCCTTTCGTATGACAACAACTCCGATAACCCGGAGATGAATCCTGGCACAGAACAGCCCTATGCGCTGGCGTTGCCAACCTTTGCGGCGACGGCGTGGTATCACCACAAGCTGGCTAATCGTCCGGAGGCGCTAGAGCCGTTCTTGGCTGAAGTCGAGCGTTTTGCGCTGGAGGAGTATCTGCCGGCGTTGGTCGCTGGTCGGACCTTGTCGGCTGCGCGCCGCCGTGCGCTGGTCGCGAAATTGCATGACTACACGGGTATAGCGCCGGAGTATCTTGAGAAGGCGAATTTACGCCTCAACGTGGGGATGTTCACGCAGCAGCTGCTCGGGGACAACATCGCCGGTCGAGTCGATACACGCTACACCGGCCCGGCCATGGACCCGGTTGGGCGTGAGGCCAGTTACGATCCGATGATTGCCTCGATCGCACCGCCTTACGTGGCGTTGTTCAACGATTACGTGCGTCGCGATCTGCATTTTGGTGAGGGGCGTAGTTACAAGTACATGGGCGGTTTGCCTTCGTGGGACGCTTTGCATGCCCCACCGGGCACGCAGGAAAAACAAGCGCAGGCACCGAATGTACTGCCCGATCTGGCGGCTGCCATGAAGCTGAATCCTAATCTGAAGGTGCTCATGCACGGCGGCTATTACGATTTGGCGACGCCATATTTCAGTGCCGTATACGAACTGAACCATTTGCCCATCCCAGACACGCTGGCCGCCAATATTTCGATGCGCTTCTATCAGGCCGGTCACATGGTGTATCTGAACGAGCCGTCGTTGGCAGCGCTCTCGCAGAGCACCGGCGCGTTTATTCGGACCAATTCGGCTCACTGATGCGCCTGGTCCCGGAAACGTTGGCGCGCACACTCGAAGGCCCTCCTGTCGCGGCTTGGCTGGTGGCAGGCGACGAGCCACTGCTGGTTGGCGAGGCTTGTGATGCGATCCGGACGCGGGCGCGGGCGGCCGGTTACACCGGCCGGGAGGTCCACTTCGTTGAGCGGAGCTTTGACTGGGCAGAACTACATGCCTCCTTGCGTGCGCTGTCGCTATTTGCGGAGCGGCGGATCGTCGAACTGCGGCTGCTGAGCCCCAAGCCGGGCATCGAAGGCGCGCGGGCCCTGGTGGCTGCGCTGGAGGACCCCTCGCCGGACGTGTTGCTACTGGTGATTACCGACAAGATCGAATTCAACGACCGTTCCAATGCGTGGGTCAAAGCGTTCGAACAACGGGGACATTGCCTGGATGCCGATCAGCTGATGCCAGAGCAACTGCCCGGTTGGCTGGAGGGTCGGATGCGGCGGATTGGCCTCGAGCCGCAAGCGGATGCCGTGCAACTGTTGGCGGAGCGTTGCGAGGGCAACTTGGTCGCGGCCCATCAGGAGATGGAGTTGCTGCGTCTGCTGGCCGGTCCGGGACCCATTTCCGCCGAGGTTGTGGCCGATTCAGTGGCCAATAGCGCCCGTTACCATGTGTTTCAGCTCAGCGAAGCGCTGTTGGCCGGGGATACGGCCCGCACGGTACGAATTCTCGATGGATTGGCCGCCGACGGCGAGGGCCTGCCCCTGGTGTTGTGGTGCATTGCCGAGGAGATCCGCTCCGTCCTGCAGTGGACCGGCAGTCCCAATTACCAGGGACCGTTGCGTTTGCGTCGCGGCGGCCGGCGTCGGACCGGGTTGCTGGCCCGAGCGGCGCAGCGGGTGCCGCGGGCTTTGGCGCTGGAATTGCTCACGGCGGCAGCACGGGCGGATGGGCTGACCAAAGGGGCCGGAAAAGGTGAGGCTTGGGGTGAAGTGACCCGCATTGCCACGGAATTTTGCATAGCGCCGCGAAATCGGTCAGGCTGATGACGATGTCGACTTCGTCTGCCACCAGCATTGCGAATGGGAATGCGCCGTCTGGGCCAATGGGTATCTTTGGCGGCACCTTCGATCCGATCCACTACGGCCATCTGCGCACTGCGTATGAGCTCTTAGAGATCCTGCGCCTGCCGGAGATCCGTTTCATGCCGGCGGGCAGCCCGCCGCATCGGGCCGGCACGATCGCCGATAACGAGCAGCGCCTGGCCATGGTGCGGGCCGCGGTGATCGGTCAGCCAGGTTTCACCGTAGATGATCGTGAGATCCGCAAGACCAGCCCGTCCTATTCGATCGAGACGCTGGCCGAATTGCGGGCGGAGTTTCCCGAACGCCCGCTGTGCCTGATCATCGGCATGGATGCCTTCCTCGGCTTGCCGCAGTGGCACCGTTGGCGCGAGTTGCTGCACTTAGGTCATCTCGTGGTCGCGCATCGGCCCGGTTGGAATGCGCCGACCCTGGGGCCACTAGGCGAATTGTTGGTCGACCATGGCACGGGCACTGTCCGTGAACTGCACGAACAAAGGGCTGGCCGGATCTATATTCATGCCGTGACGCAACTGGAGATTTCTTCTACCGATGTTCGCGCGCTGATTGGCGCCGGGCGAGATCCACGCTACCTCATGCCTGAGGGCGTACGGCGTATCATTTTGGAAACGGGCTGTTATGCCCGGAAGGAACTGGGAAGAGGATGACTGCTGTTAAATCTGCTAAGAAAAAGGCCGTAACCAAGGCTGCAACCAAGGTTGTGACCCGTGCGCCCACCAAGACGTCCAGCAAGACGGCGACCCGCCCTGCTGCCAAAAAGGCGGTGCGCAAATCGGCTGCGCCGGCTCCTAAAAAGGCCGCGGCGAAGCCGGTCGTTAAAAAGACCAGCGCACCGCGCAAGGCCGCAGCGGCGAAGGCGCCCGTGAAGCCCGGCCTCGGTCAGTTGGCGGCGCTCGCGCTGGACGAAATGAAGGGTCAACACATCACCGTGCTCGATGTGCGCGGTGTGACCGACATCGCCGATACGATCGTGGTGGCCTCCGGCACCTCCGATCGCCACGTGAAATCCTTGGCTACTCGGGTGCAAGAACGCGCCCGTGCGGCGGGTTACCGCACCTTGGGCGTGGAGGGCGAGCGCGAAGGCGAGTGGGTTCTCGTCGATCTCGGCGACGTGATCGTGCACGTGATGCTGCCGCGGGTTCGCGAGTTCTACGCCCTTGAAAAGCTCTGGGACGTCCGCTCGTCGGAGCGCGACTCGGCGTCCTGAGCCAATGCGGCTCAAGCTCGTCGCAGCGGGCACGCGGCTGCCCGCTTGGATCGAAGCGGGTTACCAGGAGTATGCGCGGCGTCTGACGGCCGAGGCGCCCATCGAACTGGTGGAGGTGGCGGTCACCCGTGGCACCGCGCAGGGGTCGCAGGAACGCGCGATGCAGAAGGAAGGCGAGCGGATGCTCGCGGCGATCCCGAAGGGCGCGTGGGTCGTGGCGTTGGACGTCACTGGTCGAGCCATTGATACCCCGGCGTTGTCGCGTTGGTGGGCCACCCGCCAGCGCGATGGGCGGGATGTGGTGTTTCTGATCGGTGGGCCGGATGGCCTGGCGGCGCCGGTCTTGGCGCGTGCCGATGAGCGGCTCTCCCTGTCGGCACTGACCTTTCCCCACGGGATCGTGCGGATCCTGTTGGCGGAACAGTTGTACCGGGCGATCAGCCTGCTCAAAGGGCACCCGTATCACCGCGAATGAGCGGGTGTCGCCGTCTGGTGACCGGATCTCAACTCGGCGGGGTGCGGGGCGGCACGTTATGCTGCAGGTTCTACCGCCGCCGTGTTTGACCCCCCTATGACGCCTGTCCTCGTTTTGGCCTCTGCCTCGCCCCGCCGTGCCGAATTGCTCGGTCAGATCGGCGTGCCGCACGTGGTCCGGCCTGCCGATATCGACGAGGCGCGGCAGGGTGGCGAAGACCCGGTGACCTACGTGACGCGGGTGACCGCCGCCAAAGCCGCCGTGGCTTGGGAACGCTCAGCCGGGCTGCCCGTCCTGGCCGCGGATACGGTGGTTGTGTTGGACGCGGAACTCTTTGGCAAACCCCGGGATCAAAGCGAGGGACTGGCCATGCTCGGCGCGCTTTCGGGCCGAACCCACCGGGTCCTGACAGCGGTCGCGCTGCAAACCCCTGCGGGGCGATCGGCGGCCTTGTCGGAGACGCTCGTGACGTTCCGGCCCCTAGAGGCGGCCGAGCAGTTGCGCTACTGGTGTACGGGGGAACCGTTGGGCAAGGCCGGTGGTTACGCCGTGCAGGGCCTTGCGGCGGCATTCATTACGCGCCTCGAAGGCAGTTATTCTGGTGTGATGGGTTTGCCGCTCGCACAGACGGCCGATCTACTCAGAGCCGCCGGTGTGCCGATGTGGCAGATGGGAGCAGATGCGTGACAGCGGAAATACTCGTCAATGTAACGCCTCGTGAGAGCCGAGCGGCTTTTCTCGAAAACGGCGTACTGCAAGAAGTTTATATCGAGCGCGCCAATCGTCGTGGGATTACCGGCAACATTTACAAAGGCCGTGTTTCACGCGTGTTGCCGGGTATGCAGGCGGCGTTTATCGATGTGGGCTTGGAGCGCACGGCGTTTTTGCACGTCTCTGATATTGCCCGTCGGGATGATGTAGGCGCTGTGTTCGAGACGCCGCCGGCTGATGATATCCGTGCCGCTGTGACGGAGGGTGATGAGCTCTTGGTGCAAGTGCTGAAAGACCCCCTCGGTACCAAAGGCGCGCGACTCACTACTTTCATTACCTTGCCTTCACGTTTTCTGGTCTATATGCCGCAAGGCCAAGGCGTGGGTGTCTCGGCGCGGATTGAGGACGAAACGGAACGGACGCGTTTGCGCAGTGCGCTCGAGGGCTTGGCCACCGAGCATCCCGGCGGTTATATCGTGCGCACGGTGGCCGAGGGGATTGATCCGGATGCTCTGCGTGCCGATATGCTGTTCTTGCGACGTCTATGGCAGGTCTGTTCAGAAACCGGTTTTCGCGCTCCGTCCGGTGGGCTCGTGCACGAGGACCTGCCGCTAGACGTGCGTATGTTGCGCGATCTGTTGGGTCGTGGCGTTGAACGGGTGCAAGTCGATGCGCCCTCAGCCCATGCGCGCATGCTCGAATTTGCGCGTGTATTCATGCCAGAGAGCATGGAGAAGATCGAACTGTATCGCGGCAACCGACCGATCCTCGATCTGTACGGTGTCGAGGACGAGATACAGAAGGCGCTGGATCGCAAGGTGCCTCTGAAATCTGGCGGCTCTCTGGTCATCGATCAGACCGAGGCGATGACCACGATTGACGTCAATACCGGCGCTTTTGTCGGCAATCGCAATCTGGAGGATACGATCTTCCGGACCAATCTCGAGGCCGCTGTGGCAATCGCTCGGCAATTACGGCTGAGGAACCTGGGCGGTATCATCATCATCGACTTTATCGACATGACTGATGAAGATCACCGTCGCCAAGTCTTGCAGGCGCTGGAAAAAAGCCTTGCGACGGATCATTCGCGCACGCAGATTTCGTCCGTGTCGCCACTCGGTCTGGTCGAGATGACGCGCAAACGCACGCGCGAGAGTCTCGAACACCTGTTGTGCCAGGCCTGCCCGACCTGTGCGGGACGTCGCTTTGTAAAGACCGCAGAGACCGTCGTGTATGAAATCTTCAGAGAAACGCTGCGGCAGTCTAGGCAGTTCGAGGTGCAGGGTTTGATGGTGCTTGCGCATCAAGACGTGATCGAGTTGCTACTGGACGAAGAATCTGCGGCATTGGGTGAGTTGGAGGTGCTAGTGGGTAAGCCGATCCGGCTGCAGACCGAGGCCCTTTATTCTGAAGATCAGTACGACGTGGTTCTTCTCTAGGTCCTGTATGTCCCGGAAGAGACAGATCGCCAAATGGTTTTCGATCGGGCTAGCGGTGCTCATCCTGCTGCTGGGTGCTGCCGTGGTCGGTTTGGATCTGTGGCTGGCCCGGTCGCCCGAGCTTGCGCCGCAGTTGGTGGCGCGCGTCGAGGCACTGACGGGCCTGCGTTTTTCCTATGACACGCTGACCGCGCGACTCGGTCTGTATGGGCCTGAACTGGTCTTCACGAACGCCAGCATCACCCTGAAAGGGCAACACAACGCGGTCGTTTCTGCACACTCTGGTCGTGTCGGCATAGATTTTTGGCGCGCGTTGCGCACGTTACGTCTGATGTCGGGAAGAGTCGTACTCGATGGTGCGCGTCTTTACCTATTTCTCACTCCGAATGGCATTGAGTTGCGCGGCGGGCCGATGTCGGATGACGACACCCACATTCCGCTGGACCAGGTGCCTATCGGTCATGTGCGTATAGAGAACAGTACGGTGACCGTCCGCGATCTGCGCACCGAAGAAACGCCGTGGAAGGTCGATCATGTGGCCATGGATCTTGAGCGAGATCCAACCGCATTGCGTTTGTCGGCGCAGGTGCGTCTGCCAGAGACCTTGGCGTCTCGCGTGGGTGCGGACATTTCTTTGGAGGGTGATTTGGCAGCGCCGGCACAGTTGCGCTGGAGCAGCCATCTGACCTTACAAAAAGCCTCTCTGGCTGGCTGGACCGCGCTGCTGCCGCGCTGGACGGAGCGCTTGTCAGGGCACGGCGATCTGTCGGCTGCGGTCTCCGGCCAAGGCTCTTTGGTGAATCACCTCGCTGCGCGCTTGGCGCTGAGCGAGGTCGCCGGGCCTGCACCTGAGGGCACTTTGGTGCCGAAGTTTGCGGCACTCAACGGCACCATCACCGTTGATCGGGAGGGCCGAGGGTGGAGCGCCAAAGGCACAGACATCACCATTGATGCGGGCCGAGAACCCTGGCGGCGCGGTGAGTTTGAGTTTCGTTTCTCACCGGATGCCGCCGATGGTCGCGTGTTTCGTTTGCGCTCGCCTTCGGTGCATCTCGATGCTTTGGGCGCGCTGGCCTCGCTGTTGCCGGAAGGCCGAATGCGGGACATCGGCTTGGCTTTGTCGCCCCGTGGTCAATTGAATAGCGTTGATCTTGCAGTCACGCATGATCTGGCGCGGGGCTGGCGGATCGATGGCGGCGCACGTTTGCGTGATATCGGCATCGGGGCGTTTGAGGCTATTCCGGGCATGACCGGTCTGTCCGGCTCCATTGCCGGCGCCGGGGACCATGCGACGGGTGAACTGCATTCGTCGGCCTTCACACTGGATCTTGCCCGGGCGATGCGCGCGCCGGTTCCGCTCGAGCACTTGCAGTCCAATTTTGCGGTGGCGTGGAAGCCCGATGGTTGGCGCTTTGCGTTGACCGAGGTGTCACTGGCGTCCCTGGGCGCCCATGCCGAAGGTCATGTGCGTCTGTTTCTGCCGACTGATCCGCAAACGCCTTCGAATGTCGATCTTGATTTTCGGTTTGGCGGCATTCATGCCGTCAACGCCCCTGTTTACCTACCCAGCAAGAAGATTCCGCCACTGACCATGGATTGGCTCGATCATGCGTTTTTGGCCGGGGTGGTGCCGGACGGACGCGCAGAGTTGTCTGGGGATTTGACGCGCTTTCCCTTCCGAGAGGGGGGCGGATTGTTCCGGATCGCGTACACGTATGAACATCTGCGCCTGCGGTTTCACCCGGAGTTTGGTGAACTGGAGGACCTCTCGGGCAATGTCGAGTTCAAGAATAGCGGCTTCACGGCGCACGCCCGCGAGGGGCATGTGCATGGCATGACCATTCGTGAAGGGGTAGCGGCCATGCAGGACTTTAAGGAGGCAGAACTGACTGCCGACGCCAAACTAGATGGCGATGTACGGGATGCGCTGGCGTATCTACAGGCATCAATGGTGGGGCCTAAGCTCGGCCCCATTTTTATGCAGCTCGGTGGCAAGGGCCCGATGAGTGGCGACCTGAAGTTGGTGCTGCCCTTGCGCCACTTCGCAGACCGTCTCGTCGCGGTCGAAGCCCGCTTGGAACATGCACAGATCAAAGTGCCCGGCTTGGATGAGCCGGCGCGTGACGTAACAGGCAGCGTCTTGATCCACAATCGGGACGTGACCGTGCCGAAGTTGACCGCTACCGTGTTGGGTGGCCCGGCGAAATTCCACGCAAAGACGGTCGGCTCCCGCGGACCTGAACGCACGCTGACGGTCATCGGTGAAGGCAAGGTATTAGGGGAGCAAGTACAGTCCGCCTTAGGCATCGATCATGGGGAGTGGATTGGCGGCGCGACGGACTGGACCTTGTCGGCGCGGTTCCCTCGGCTCGAATGGCAACCACCACCCGATCCTTTGCCGGCAGACGCAGCGCCTGATAGGACGGTCATACCGCATGAAGTGGAGACGCGCTGGGGGATCGGCGTGGTGCAGTTGCAGTCCACACTCGCCGGCTTGTCATCGGCGTTTCCCGTGCCGCTGTATAAAGGGGTGGACGCGCAACGCTTGTTGCATCTAGAGGTCGCTATCGATTTTCCGGTCAGTAGGGATCAGGCGGTCCCGCCTGGCATGAAGCTGGAGGCGGTGCGACCGCTTGGGGTGACACTCCACTCTGAATTGGGTCGCGATGGTGCGGTATTTGAGTGGCGTGCCGATGCGGATGACGCGCTGCGGTTGCTGCGTGGCAGTGTTCACTTCGGCCCGGGCGCCCCGTTGCTGCGCGAGGGGCCCGGAGTTTGGCTCGATGGTCGACTGCCCGACTATGATTTATCGGCCTGGCTGCGGGTTCGTCTCCGGCAGCAAGCCAGCAGTGCGATCGCCGATATTCTGTCGGGCAGCACGCTGGTCGTGGATCACTTCACGATCTTTGGTTTTCGCTTCCCCGACGTCTCATTGGCGCTCGGCGCGCATGATGGTGCTTGGCGAGTCGCCGTTGAAGGCCCTGCGGCGCGCGGTTTGATCACGGTGCCCTATGAGTTACGCGGCGAGGCCCCGCTGATTTTGGACATGGATCGCTTGCTCTTGGGCGAGCATGCCGATGGGGAACCCACTGCCGAGGTGGAAGAGACTGATCCCACACAACTGCCGCCCATTCTGATCAAAGTGCGCAATCTGGAAGTGCAGAAGCGCCGCTTTGGTTCGCTGGATGCGGTGTTGTCGCGCGGACCGGATGGTCTGGTACTCGATCATGCCGCCTTGCATGGCAATTCCTTCGAAGCAACGGCCAAGGGCAGTTGGATCAAGACCCAGTCAGGCCAATCGAGCACGCTAAATTTTGTGTTCGACAGCACGGACTTCCAAGACACCTTGAACGCATGGGGGTTTCAGCAAACCTTGACGGGCAAGCGGGCCCACGCAACGGGGGCACTCGGCTGGCCTGGTAGCCTAGATATTGGTCTGTTCGCGCGCGCGACGGGCAATGTAAAACTGGAGGTTGAGCAAGGGCAGGTGTTGGGTGTCAGCCCGGGTGCGGGTCGCGTCCTGGGCTTGCTATCGATTGCCGCCCTGCCGCGTCGACTGACACTCGATTTTTCCGATTTGACCGACAAGGGCTTCGCTTTCGATCATATTCGCGGCGATTTCGCCTTTAATGGCGGTAATGCCTACACGCAAAACTTGATCCTGAAAGGCCCGGCGGCGGAGATAGGGATTGTGGGGCGCACGGGACTTTTGGCGCGCGACTATGACCAGACAGCTAAGATCACCGGCCACGTCAGCGGACCGCTCGCCGCCGCCGGGGTACTGGCCGCGGGCCCGGCGATCGGCGCGGCACTGCTGCTGTTCTCGTCCGTCTTCAAGGAACCGCTCGGCGGCATGGCCCGTGGGTACTATCGGATCACCGGTGGCTGGGACAAGCCAATCATTGAACGGATCGGCGCGACGGCCGCGCGCGATGTGACGGGCAAGGCACCCGTTGCCGACGCCGCGCCCGAAGCCACCGACGCGCCGCCCTTGGCGACGGATGTTGTCGCACCAACCGAACCACGCGACTGAGGATTGACGAATGGGTGTTTTTGCAGCGGTACAGATGACCTCGGGTCCGGATGTGGGAGCGAATCTCGCCATCGCGCAGCCGCTCATTGCACAGGCGGCCGAGCGCGGGGCGGCGGTAGTGCTGCTGCCTGAGAATTTCAATTTCATCGGTCGCCGCGATAGCGATAAGCGCGATATTGCCGAGGTGCCAGGGAGTGGCCCAACCCAGGACTTCCTGGCGGCGGCAGCTGTTCGCCATGGCATTACGCTGATCGGTGGCACCCAGCCCCTGCGCAGCGAGGCGGAGGATGGGCGTGTCACCAACTCGACCTTGGTGTACGACCCTGCCGGTCAGTGCGTCGCTCGGTACGACAAAATGCATTTGTTCGACGTCGACGTGCCGGGCAAGCCAGGTGAAAGTTATCGCGAGAGTGCGCACGTCGCGCCGGGCAGGCAGGTGGTTACCGTGGACACGCCGATCGGTTGCGTCGGGCTCTCGGTTTGCTACGACATGCGGTTTCCGGAGTTGTACCGTCGCCTGGTAATGGCGGGCGCGCAGATTCTGGTCATGCCGGCCGCTTTCACCGTACCCACCGGTCGGGCCCACTGGGCGACGCTATTGCGGGCCCGCGCGATCGAAAATCTGAGCTACGTCTTCGCTGCGGCACAATCTGGCGTGCATCCCAATGGACGGGAGACCTACGGTGATACCATCGCTATAGACCCTTGGGGCCGTGTCTTACAGCGGCTTCCCCGCGGCAGTGGGGTTATCACGGCGAACGTGGATCTTGATGCCCTGCGACGTGTCCGAGCCGAGTTTCCTGCCCTATCAAATCGCGTCCTTGACGTGTGAGGTTCGAATTGAACGCTGTGACTGACATTGATCCGTACCAACTTGCACACGATGCCATTTTGTTGCCCGCGGGCCTGTCGGTGCCCCGGCTAGAGAGCGTGCTGGGCTACATGCATGAGCATGCCTTGGACGAAGCAGAACTGTATTTTCAGTGGTCACGTGAAGAGGCATGGTCGCTGGAAGATGGCATCGTGAAGGACGGATCCCACAGCATCGATCAGGGGGTCGGCGTGCGCGCGATGGCCGGTGAAAAGACCGGCTTGGCCTACTCCGATGAGATTGGTGAGGTGGCCCTGATGGAGGCGGCACGTGCCGCGCGGGCGATTGTGCGCCACGGTGGTACGTTGGCGCACCCTGGCGCTGCGGGCATTCGGGTGGGAGCGCCTATCGCGGCGACGCGGCTGTATCGCCCCTTAGACCCGATCATCTCGCTGGCCGACACCGACAAGGTGGAGTTCCTGCAGTCGTTGGATCGGGCTGCGCGCGCTGCGGATTCGCGGGTACAGCAGGTGATGGCCAGCCTCTCGGGTTCGTATGAGATCGTGCTGGTCGTGAACTCACGCGGCGTACTTGCCGCGGATGTGCGGCCGCTGGTACGGGTGAATATCTCCGTGATTCTGGAGTCTGGTGGGCGCCGCGAGCAGGGTTATGTGGGTATGGGCGGGCGCTACTCGCTCGATGAGTTGCTCCGTCATCCGGACGTGGCGGATCTGCCTCGCCAGGCGATTCATGCCGCCAGCGTGAATCTGCAAGCGGTGCCCGCGCCCGCCGGTACCATGACAGTGGTGCTTGCCAGTGGATGGCCTGGGGTCATGTTGCATGAAGCGGTCGGGCATCCGCTGGAGGGTGATTTCAATCGCAAGGGCACTTCGGCGTTTTCTGGCCGGATGGGGGAGAAGGTCGCCAGCGCCCTGTGCACGGTGGTCGACGACGGCACGCTCGAGCGTCGTCGCGGTTCACTCAGCATCGATGATGAAGGCACGCCTACGCGCTGCACGACCCTCATTGAGGGCGGTGTCTTGAAAGGCTATATGCAGGATCGTCTGAACGGGCGTCTGATGGGCGCTGGGTCTACTGGTAACGGCCGGCGTGAGTCCTTCGCGCATGCCACCCTGCCGCGGATGACCAATACCTACATGCTGCCTGGGCCACATGATCCTGAAGAAATTGTGCGTTCCGTCGAGCGCGGCCTCTATGCCGTCAATTTTGGTGGTGGGCAGGTCGATACAACGAGTGGCAAATTTGTCTTCTCGACCAGTGAGGCCTACCTGATTGAGGACGGTCGCATTACCCAGCCGGTCAAGGGTGCTTCGTTGATTGGCTCAGGCCCTGAAGTGCTGCAGCGGGTCACGATGCTCGGCAACGATCTGAAGATCGATGCCGGGGTGGGTATTTGCGGTAAGGAAGGGCAGACCATCCCCGTGGGCGTTGGTTTGCCGACCATGCGCATCGATGGATTAACGGTCGGCGGTACCGGCTGAGCTAGCGCTCGGGGTCCACCCTTTCAAAGTGCAGTTCGTGGATGCCGATGTGTACGACGTCGCCATCCTGCAGGGCATCTTTCCAGATGGGTTCGCCGCGTAGTTTGAGGCCGTTCGTGCTGTCGAGATCCTCGATGGTCAGCCGGTCTGGTTGGACTGTAAGCCGGCAGTGTCGACGGCTGATATAACGGGATTCAATCTGCAGGTCGTTCTCTCGGGAACGACCGATATAGAAGTCGCCCGTCGAGATCGTCATGGTGCGCAACGCGGCGCCTTTGCTCTGTAGTCGCAGCCGCCAGCGTGGCGCGATGGCAGTTGCGGCATCAGCCGTTTGGGAGAGTTCGGCAAGGGGCTCGGCCGTAGCTTCTCCCGCAGTGTCGGGTACCGTTTCATCCGACGAGGCGGCCGGTTGCGCAACCGCTGCAGGGGTCCAGCCGCCATAGCGACGTTGACTGGTTTCAATCTCTCCAAGGAGTCGGGCTGCGCTCAGGACGTCTTCGGTTTGCACCGTGTTGCGGTTTTGATCAAACGCCGCTGCCAGTGCCCCATCCGCCAGCTTGTTGATGAATTTTGGCAGCCCCCCGGTGACTCGCATCAGCAGATCCACCGCGGTGTCCTCAAATATCTGCCGATCTGTTGCGCCGGCGGTGAGGAGTCGATGCTCTAGGTAGCCGACCAGTTCATCGGGGCGTAGCGGGGACAGTTCGATATGCGCCACTCGTGGTGCATGGGATGGCACGATCTCGGCATTCCGGATCCGTTCATGTAAGGATGGGTCACCAACCAACAGCACGGCGAGTCGTGTCATTTCCGGGGTCAGGTCGCCGAGCAGTTCGGCCAAGCCTGCGTTGCTTAACCGCTGCGCTTCATCAATGACGACCAAGGTATGTTGCTGCGCGTGTTCGCGCTCGGCCACGAAGGTGTGCAGGGCCGAAGCCAACTCCGCTCGCGTCAGGTGGTAGGGGGCATAGCCGAACTGCACCAGCAAGCCTTGTAGCAGGGCAATGGTTGACGGTAAGCCGTGGTGTAGTCGGGCGACGGCGGTCGTGGTGGGCACGTCGAGCAGCAGGCGCTCGATCAGCGTGGTCTTGCCTGCGCCTGCCGGTCCGGTCAGTACGGTGATGCCGCCGCGACCGGCGGCTACCCGGCGCAGTGACTCGGTGGCTGCCAAATGATTCGCCGACGGGAACAGAAATGCCACATCCGGGCTCAGCCGGAACGGCAGCATCTTGAGTCCAAACCGTTGCAGATACATCAGGGTAGTCTGCCAGGGCAGGCAGGCAGGCGGGCAGGCTGGTAGGTCTTAGGCACGCAAGCGGGTTACCAAGCGGGCGTGCATCGTTCTTACCCTTTCAGTCGTCGCGCTCGGCGCAATAACAAATCTCGTTGTTTGGCGGTTGCCGCGACAACGGTTGCATGGCCCAGTTTGCGCCCCGGACGCGCCTCGCGCTTGCCGTAATCATGCCAGTGCAGTCCTGGTACGGCCAATGCGCGTTCGCGGGAGGGCATTGCGCCGACAAAATTAACCATCGCAGAGTGACCACGTGCGTCGGTGCAGCCCAGTGGTAAACCGGCAATGGCGCGCAAATGGTTTTCAAACTGACTGGAGACGGCGCCCTCAATCGTCCAGTGGCCGGAGTTATGCACGCGTGGCGCCATCTCATTGGCGAGCAGCACGCCTTTGTCGACAAAGAACTCCACCGCGAGAATGCCGACGTACTTGAATCGCTCGAGGATAGCGCGCATGTGCCGGCGGGCCTGTCGCTCGAGCGCCGGGTAGCGAGCAGGCGCCCGCGTTTCGTCCAAAATGCCACTGGCATGGACGTTCTCGGACAGTGGGTAGTACACGATTTTGCCGGCCGCACTGCGCGCTGCGATCATGGAGACTTCACGCGAGAAGCGCACAAAGCTCTCATAGATCAGCGACTGCCCGCCTAAGGATGCAAACGCGGCGCCCGCAACGGCCCGTTTCATGATGCGGGCTTGGCCTTTGCCGTCGTAACCCAAACGTCGCGTCTTGAGGATGCCCGGTGCCCCGATGCGCTCCAGCGCGCATTCCAAGTCATAGCGCAGGTCGACCGGTGCGAATGGTGGGGTTGGGATGCCGAGGTCGCGGAACAGTGTCTTCTCTAACAGGCGATCCTGTGCGATCGCTAAGAATTCGGGCTGCGGGTAGACCGGGATACGCTTGGCGATGGGCAACAGCGAGGCCACGGGGACATTTTCCCAATCGAAGGTGACCACATCGCAGCCGCGGGCGAATGCGGCTAGTTTTTCGTGATCTTCAAATTCACCGGTGACAATTGGTGCGACTTGTCCGCCTGGCGTATCGGCGCTGCGGTCGTAGAAGCGAAATTCCAGACCCAGAGGGTGTCCGGCCTCTGCCAACATGCGACCGAGTTGCCCTGCCCCGATGATCCCAATCCTCACGAGGCGACGCTCGGGTCCCCGCGCTCTAGGACAGCGGCCGTTTGCTCCGCCCGGAAGGCTTCGAGCGCGCTGCCGAAAGCGGGGTATTTATTCGCCAGCATCGCAGCGGCCAAGAGCGCGGCATTGGTGGCGCCCGCGGGGCCAATGGCCAAGGTGCCTACCGGAATGCCGGCCGGCATTTGGGCGATCGACAGCAGCGAATCGATGCCGGACAGCGTTTTGGACTGGACCGGGACGCCGAGGACTGGGAGTAAGGTCTTGGCAGCCGTCATCCCCGGCAGATGGGCGGCACCGCCGGCCCCGGCGATGATGATTTCCAGACCGCGCGATTGCGCCGTCGAGGCGTACTCGAACAAGAGATCTGGTGTCCGGTGCGCCGAGATAATGCGCGTCTCGTGCGGGATACCGAGTTTGCTGAGTGTTTCGGCGGCTGGGCGCATCGTCTCCCAGTCCGACGATGACCCCATGATGATGCCAACAAGTACTTGCATAGGCTGAATATTACGCGTCAGGAGGCACTTCTGCGAGAGCCTCACGTAGCCAACGGAACAGTTCGCGGGACGCCGCTGGCGGGCGGCCGCGCGCGGCTTCGTGCTGGGCCGTGCCCACCAGCAAGCGCACGTGGCTGGCATCGAGATGGGGGTGGGCAGTGAGCAGTGCTTCGATCGCCGGGTTGCCCTCCTCAATCAAGCGGTTACGCCAGGTCTCGAGGCGATGGAATTCGCGGGCCTGTAGCCGTTCGTCCAGTGCCTTGGTCTCGATGGCGGCCAGGATGGCTTGGGCGTCGTACTTGCGCAGCAGCTTGCCGATGAGTTGGCGTTGGCGGGCTGCGCCCCCATGCGCGGAGATGCGCCGCGCCAGCTCAATGGCATCGCGCAGCTTCTCTGGGAGTTCGATCCGCTCAAGATCCGCCGGTGCCATTCGAACCAGTGCGTCGCCGAGACGTTTCATGTCCTCAGCGTCCCGCTTTAACTGACTCTTATTGGGCCGTTCAGCTTGGTATTCGAAGTCGTCTTCTGCCGTCATGCCCTATCCTAGCCTAGAATGGGTTTTCTATCCTCCGTCGGTCACGTTTATGACGCAACGCACCCCCTCCGCGGATCAACTGTCCGTCCTCGTCGAGCGCGCCCTTGCCGAAGCCGGCGCGGTCGGCGCGACCGCGGCCGATGTAGGGGTCAGTGTCGACACGGGTTTGTCCGTGACCGTCCGCTTAGGGGAGGTCGAAACGCTAGAGCATCACCGTAAACGGGGTATGGGAATAACGGCCTACGTGGGACAGCGCAAGGGTTCGGCCTCCACCGGCGATCTATCCTGGGCGGCGATTGCCGATACCGTGCGTAAGGCGGTATCCATTGCGCGATTTACCGCCGAGGATCCGTACGCGGGCTTGCCGGATGCGGCCACGCTAGCCACGAGCATCCCGGATCTGGCGCTGAGTCATCCTTGGGATATCGACGCGGAACGGGCGATCGAGTTGGCACGGGCGTGTGAGGCGGCCGCACTCGCGGTCGATCCGCGCATCACGAATTCAGAAGGGGCATCGATTAGCGCGCATTCCGCCGAGCGTGTGTACGGTAATACGCAGGGCTTTATCGCCGGGTATCCCTCGACCTACGCCAGTGTCAGTTGCGTCGTGATGGGGCAGCAGGGTGAGCAGCAGGAACGGGATTACTGGTACAGCGCCGCACGCGACCCCCAGATGCTCGAGGCCGCTGCGGCCATCGGTCGTAGGGCTGCAGAGCGCACGGTGGCGCGCCTAGGGGCACGTCGCATCGCCACAGTGCGGGTGCCCGTGCTGTACGTGCCAGAGCTTGCTCGTGGCTTGCTCGGGCATTTTCTTGGTGCGATACGCGGTGGTGCGCAGTATCGGCGCAGCTCGTTCTTGCTGGACGCTGCCGGAGAAACGATTTTTCCGTCCTTCTTTTCGGTCTCTGAGCGACCGCACTTGCAGGGTGCGTTGGGCAGTGCCCCTTTTGATGCCGAAGGATGTCGCACCAAGGACCGCGAACTGGTCCAGGCCGGCACTGTGGACGGCTACATTCTCGATACGTATTCGGCGCGCAAATTAGGGCTGTCCACCACGGGCAACGCCGGGGGCGTCCATAATCTGATCGTCCATTCGGGCGCGGAAGACTACGCCGGGTTGTTGCGGCGTATGGGTCGTGGCCTCGTCGTCACCGAACTGATGGGGCAGGGCGTCAATGGCGTGACGGGCGATTATTCACGCGGCGCAACCGGTTTCTGGGTAGAAGGCGGCGAGATCGCCTATCCCGTTAACGAAGTGACTATTGCGGGCAATCTGCGGCAGATGTATCGCGATCTGGTGGCCGTTGGTAGCGACGTGGATGTGCGCGGTGCGGTTCAGACGGGGTCTATTCTGGTGGCGGAGATGACCGTCGCCGGCGACGGATCAGTCGTTTGATGCCGCATTGACCTCGGCCGCGAGGGCGGCGAGCGTTTGGTTGCCCAGTGCCGTGCGAATGGCATTATCGATGCCCTGACCGACCACACGGACGACGCCCGGCATGCTGGCCTCGACCAGTGCGATGGCGCGTCCCGAGCCGGCATCTCGAATCGCCAACACGATTTCATCTAAATGGATTGCGGCTGGGTCTTTGCCGGGCACCAGTTGCTCTCGTAGCGTCGTTTCCAACAGACCGGCCGTCTCCAGCGCCTCAATGATCGGCTGTAGTGCGATCGAGGGAATGTCCAGTGTTTGTGCGAGGGAGGCTGCATTGGTGCGACCCCCGTGCGTAAACGCGCGGGTGACTACCACCATGATGGCCAGCGCGAGTTGTTCGCGTAGCCGAGCCGTCGCGACAACGTCGCGTTGTCCAGACCGAAGGTACTCAGGGTGCTGCAAATAAAACGCAAGTAATGAACCGGTGAGCAGGATCAACCAGTTCAACCAGAGCCACATCAGCGCGACCAAGACGATCGAAAAGCCAGCGTAAACCGCCACCATTTGCTTGGAGTAACTGAGTACCAGGGTAAAGCCATAGCTGGCCGCAACCCAGACAATCGAGGCGGCCAGTGCGGCACCGAGTGCTGCACGCGGGGTGACCCGCGTGTTGGGCAGGAAGCCATAGAGAAAGCCAAAGCCCAGTGTGCCGGCGATCACGGGGGTCGCGGCGCTAGTTAATGTGCCGATCCACGCCGTCGCAGGCGACGCCATCAGTTGTGCGACGAGTGGACTGCCGCTGATGGATGTCACGAGGCCTAAAGTCGTCGCCACAACGATGGGGCCAACCACAAGGATGCCGATGTACTCGCCAAAGCGTCGCCCTAAGCTTCTGGGGCGTGCGATATGCCAGATATGATTGCAGGCGTCCTCGACCTTCTGAACCACAGATACGGCGGTCCAAACGAGAAAGGCGAGGCCAAGGGATCCGACCACGCCGCCTTTCATGTGGTCCACAAATACCACGATCCGATTGGCGACTTCGTCGCTTCGGTCGCCCAGCGGGCGGAAGAATTCCGCTAGCAGTGGAGCGAGATTGTGTTGGAACCCAAGCCCTTTGAGGACCGAGAAGCTGAACGCGCACAGTGGCACAGTGGAGAGTAAGGAGGTGTAGACCAGACCGACGGCGCGCAAGTTGAGATCGCCAGTGGCCAAGTCGCGCCCAATCGCCCAAATGAACCGTACGAGCCGTCGCAGACTGGCGCCGAAGCGGCCAAAGCGTGCGGGTGTCGCTCTGAAGAGTGCCGTCTCGATGGTGGCGAGCGTCGGAATCATGCGGCTGGATGGTTGACTTTACGCATGCGGCGCAAGCTGTGTTGGGCTGATCTCAGCGGTGAGACGTCGCAGCGCTTCGAGATAGTTTTCCGTTGTGCGGCGAATGATCTCTACAGGGAGCGCAGGTCCTGGTGCCTTCTTGTTCCAGTCCAGTGTCTCCAGGTAATCGCGCACGTATTGCTTGTCAAAGGATGGCGGGTTCTGGCCGGGCTGATAGCGGTCTGCAGGCCAGAAGCGCGATGAGTCGGGCGTGAGAATTTCATCCATCAACACCAAGCGGTCTTCGGTGTCGAGACCGAACTCAAACTTGGTATCGGCAATAATGAGGCCGCGTTGGCGCGCGTGTTCGGCCGCATAGGCATACAAGGCGAGTGACGTGCGGCGCACTTCCTCGGCTCGCGCGGTGCCGATCTGCGCGGCGACTACCGCAAAGGACACATTCTCATCGTGCTCGCCGACGGCGGCTTTCGTGGCCGGCGTGAAGATCGGCTCGGGCAAGCGATCGGCCATGCGTAGTCCCGTCGGCAGTGTGATGCCGCAGATACCACCGGTGCTTTGATATTCCTTCCAGCCACCACCGATCACATAGCCACGGACCACTGCCTCCACGGGCAGCGCTTTTAGGCGTTGCACCACAATGGCGCGACCTGCCAACAAGGCGCGGTCGCTAGGGTCGGATACGAACTCTTCCAGCGAGCGGCCGGTCAGATGGTTGCGCACGATGTGGCTGGTTTTCTCAAACCAGAAATTGGAGATCTGCGTCAGCACCCGACCCTTTTCCGGGATCGGGTCCGGCAGCACCACGTCGAAGGCGGAAAGCCGGTCGGTCGTCACGATCAGCATGTGCGCCTCGTCGAGCGCATAGACGTCACGTACCTTGCCGCGATGGATGCGCGTCAGGCCCTTCAGGGCGGTCTCGAAGACAGGGGTGTGGGCCGGGGAGTTCATGGGAGTTCGTTCGCCTCGCTGCTACCATGCACGGCGAGGGCCGTCACGGGCCTGTATTTTGGCAATCGTTGGAAAGCAGGGTCAAGGAACGGATGCGCTGGATTGGTAAGGTTGTCGGCGGATTGATCGGGTTGGCGGGTGGGCCGGTCGGTGCGGCATTGGGCGTGTTCATCGGTCATTCTCTCGATACAGCAGCCGAATCGCCGGCAAATAAAGCCTCTATCGGTGATTTTCAGAGTTTCTTTTTCGACGCCGTTTTTGCCGTAATGGGCTTCATCGCCAAGTCCGATGGCCGAATTTCAGAGTCTGAAATTTCTGCGGCTCGCACCATCATGCAGGGCCTACATTTCGATGCGGAGCATGTTTCGCGCGCAATCCGGGCGTTTACCCGCGGCAAACAAGGTGACTATCCGGTCGATGCGGAGATTGCACGCCTGATCCAAGTTTGCGCAGGCAGACCCGATTTGCTCGGTTTTTTCCTTGAGATCCAGATGCGGGCGGCCTTGGCGGGTGATGGCCTTGAAGGCGGTCGGCGACGCGTGATTGCGGAGATTGGCCGGCGTCTTGGTTTTGCAGATCCACAAATCAGCGGGTTAGAGGCGTTATTGCGTCAGCAGGCCTGCGCAGGGGCCGCAGGCTCTGCACGAACAGGGGCGATGGACCTGCAGCAGGCGTATAGCGTTTTGGGAATCTCGCAGTCTGCAACAGACGCGGACGTCAAGAAGGCGTATCGTCGCCTGATGAGCGAGAATCATCCCGATAAACTCGTCGCTCGGGGATTGCCCGAGTCGATGCAGGATCTCGCCAAGGAAAAGACGCAGCGTATCCGTGAAGCCTACGAAGTTATTGCCGAAGATCGCCGGATCCGTTGAAGCGGTTGCTACCCCGTCAGCGCCACTGCCCGTGGCGTTATCGGCGTTTTTTCGCGTCGCAGATGCTTGGGAACTCTCCGAGATTCAGCAGTGCAAACTGCTGCGGTGCCCCTCGAGCGCGGTGCTCAGACGGTATCGGGTGGGGCAAGGCCCGCGGCTGACGCCAGCGCAGCAGAAGCGCATCCAGATCGTCACCGGTATTCAGGCTGCACTGTCCAAGAATGGGGTCGCTGGCGAGCGCGCCTTTCAGTGGATCCATGAGCCTCGCCGCGAGGCGCCGTTTAAGGGTGAAACACCTGTACACTACATGATGGACGGCGGCGTAGACGCCCTCGTAGCCGTCGCTCATCTGCTTTCAGGGCGCTAATACACGGGCTACGTTAGTCGCCATGCTGAAGCCGCTCATTGCTCCTTCGATTCTATCCGCTGATTTTGGTCGGCTTGGTGACGACGTCGCCGCCGTATTGGCAGCCGGTGCGGACATGGTCCATTTCGACGTCATGGACAATCATTACGTTCCGAATCTGACGATCGGTCCGTTAGTGTGTGAGGCGTTGCGCAAGTACGGCATCACCGCCCCCATCGACGTGCATCTCATGGTCAAGCCGGTTGATCGAATCATCCCGGACTTTGCCGCTGCGGGCGCGACCTGGATTACTTTCCATCCAGAAGCCTCTGAACACGTGGATCGTACGCTGGGCATGATTCGCGAGCTCGGTTGTCGCCCGGGGCTTGTGTTGAATCCGGCAACACCGCTGTCGGTCTTGGATCATGTGCTGGATAAGCTCGACATGATTTTGGTGATGTCGGTGAATCCGGGCTTCGGGGGCCAGAAATTCATTCCCCATACGCTAGAGAAATTGCGTCGCATTCGCGAGCGCATCAGCGCTTCAGGTCGGGAAATTCGCTTGGAAGTGGACGGCGGCGTGAAGGCCGACAATATCGGTGCTATCGCTGCGGCAGGCGCGGACACGTTTGTGGCCGGCTCTGCCATCTTCGGCGCTGCAGATTACGCCACGATCATTGCGGCGATGCGCGCCGAAATTACCGCGGCGACGGCGAGTCGCTGACGTTTAGTCGGCGCGGTTGCGGCCGATTTTTTCGCGCATTTCCTTGGTGGGCACGACGGTTGGGCGGCGCGTTTTCGGGCGCGCGCCGAACACGACAACGGTCTTGCCGGTGGCCTTCAACAGACCTTGTTCCTCAAGCGTCTTGAGCACACGCCCGGCCATCTCGCGCGAGCAGCCGACCAAGCGCGACAACTCTTGCCGACTGACCTTGATTTGCATGCCCTGCGGGTGCGTCATCGCATCCGGTTCGCCGCACAGGTCCATGATCGCGTGCGCGACACGGCCGATCACGTCCACGAAGGCCAGATCCCCTAACTTCTTGTTGGTCCGGTCCAGGCGCGTGGCGAGCTGCGTGGCGAGTTCGAAAATTAGCCCTGGGCTTTCCGCGGCGATTTGCCGGAAACGCGCGTAGGTCATTTCTGCCAGTTCGCAGGCCTGACGCGTGCGGACCCAGGCGCTGCGCGTGGAGCCCTCGCTGAACAGGCCCATCTCACCGAAGAACTGTCCTCGGGAGAGGTAGGCCAAAACCATCTCGTTGCCTTCCTCGTCCTCAATCATCACTTCGACCGAGCCGCTGATGATGTAGTAGAGGACATCCGGCAGATCACCGGCGTGAATGAGCACGGTCTTGGAAGGCACCGAGCGAATGCGGCAATAGCTCAGGAAGCGATTGATCGCCGGAACGTCCCCGATGAGTTTGACCTGATCGTCCATTTTGCCGATTCCTGAGTTGTTAACTTAACTCCAGAAGATATAGAACATAATCATGACGGTGGCAACCGTTGTGGCGTCTTTGTCACAGCCAATAAGCGCTGGTGGTCATTATCTTGGCTGTGCCGCGCATCAACGTTTGCACAGGACCGGGTAGTGTTTCGCCACCCCGGTCTAACGCGTGCTGGCGGTGTGCCGCCTCGTCAGATTTCATCTGCAGAAGTACGGCGCGACTGGCGTCGTCTGCTGCCGGCAGGTTTTGCAGGTGACTCTCTATATGGCCCTCAACCTGGCGCTCGGTTTCGGCGATGAACCCGAGGCTGATGGCATCGCCGGCGAGTCCAGCCATCGCCCCGATCAGTACGGAGCCGCCATACCAGAGGGGCCCGAATACGCTGGGTTTGGCCCCCAGATCGCGCAGTCGCTCAGCGCACCAGACGAGATGATCGCCCTCTTCACGAGCGGCGCTGAGCAGAAACGCACGTACCGCGGGGTCGGCGGCAACCAGAGCCTGGCCGTGATACAGCGCTTGGGCCGCGATTTCACCGGCGTGATTGACGCGCATCAAGCCCGCCGCATGGCGTTTTTCGGCCCCGTTGAGCACTGTGGTCGCGCCACTATGGGGGGCTGGGGTGGGTCTGCCGGAGGCCGGCGGGCAGCCAAATGCACTCTTAAGCGCATGATCTGCAACGGAAATAAGCCGGTCTAACGGAGATTGGGTGCGCAAGGGATCAGTCATGGCTGTACATTATTACCTCTTGGCGGTCTTTTGGATTGCGAGTTGCCGACACCCTTTGCAAGCGCAGGAAAACCCCGTACAATTCGCGGTCTTTCGCCGGTCCGACAGCTCTGAGTATTCCATGAACACGGTTTTCGAAAATTCACAGACGGTGCGCCGCGATTGGCTCGTCGTTGACGCGTCTGGAAAGACGCTCGGTCGCCTCGCCACGGCTCTAGCCGTTCGCCTGCGCGGCAAGCACAAGCCTTCGTACACCCCGCACGTTGATTGCGGCGACAATATTATTGTCGTCAATTGCGAGAAGATCGCGGTGACGGGCGCGAAGCTCACTGACAAACTTTACTTCCATCACACTGGCGCTATCGGCGGCATCAAGAGCGTTACGCTCGGCAAGATGCTGGCGGAGCACCCGGAACGGGCGATCGAAATCGCGGTCAAGGGCATGCTGCCCAAGGGCCCGCTCGGTCGTAAGATGTTCAAGAAGCTGCACGTGTACGCGGGGGGACAGCATCCCCATACGGCGCAGCAGCCCCAGGCTGTTGAACTCGCCTGAAGCCCCGCATTCTGCAAGGTAAGACCATGTCCACCACGTATTACGGCACCGGCCGCCGCAAAACTTCGACGGCCCGCGTCCATCTCTCGCCCGGTTCGGGCAAGATCACTATCAACGACCGTTCGATCGAAGAATTCTTCGGTCGTGAAACCGGCCGCATGATTGTTCGCCAGCCGCTGGAACTCGTCCAGATGGCAGCCCGCTTTGACGTTAAAGTCGCAGTGGATGGCGGTGGTATCACCGGCCAAGCCGGTGCGATCCGTCACGGCATTACGCGCGCATTGCTCGAGTACGACGAAACGCTGCGTAAGCCGCTGCGCATCGCCGGCTTTGTGACCCGTGACGCTCGTGAAGTCGAGCGTAAGAAGGTCGGCCGTCGTAAAGCGCGTCGCGCGCCTCAGTTCTCGAAGCGTTAAACCGTTCGCGGGTTCCGTCGGGTTTTTGGACCCGACGGACCGGTCTCCGCTGGACCGGTCTAGCTGCGATAGGAAGTCGATTCCAAATATTGGGGAATCGTCTAACGGTAGGACAGCGGACTCTGACTCCGTCAATCTAGGTTCGAATCCTAGTTCCCCAGCCACAACGTCAAGGCCCGCGTCAGCGGGCCTTGTCTTTTGTGCCGGTCTTCGGCGCACAATAAGCGCTGCATAGCCGGGAGTTTCTACGTGCCGAAATTGCCGAAGGGTCCGCTGCGTGGGCTCGTACTGATGTCTTTGTTTATCACCAACACGCTCGCTTTCGGCGTGCCCATTGTGGTGATTTCGGTCTTAAAAATTCTGGTGCCCTGGGCCCCGTTTCGCCGGCTGGTGAGTGCGGTGCTGATTCGATTGGCCGAGTGCTGGGTCTCTGTGAACGCTTGGCTCATTGGCGTGACGCAGCAAGTTGATTGGCACGTCTCGGGTCTAGACGGACTCAGTCGCAGTGGCTGGTACTTGGTGATTGCAAACCACCGCTCATGGGTTGATATCGTCGTATTGCAGACCGTCTTGAATCGGCGGATCCCGTTCCTCAAGTTCTTCATCAAAGACTCGCTGAAATGGGTGCCGGTTCTGGGCCTGGCTTGGTGGGCGCTCGACATGCCGTTCATGAAGCGTTATAGCCAGGCCCAGTTAGCGCGCAACCCCCAACTGCGTGGCACGGATCTCAAAGCAACCCAGCGGGCCTGCGCTAAATTTCAGGATCACCCCACGTCGGTGATTAACTTTGTCGAAGGCACCCGGTTTACTCCAGAAAAGCAGCAAGCCTCTCGGTCGCCCTACCGCCATCTATTGCGTCCTAAGGCGGGCGGCATCGCCTTCGTGATGGAGGCGCTGGGGCCGATTTTGCGCGAGATGGTCGACGTGACCATTGTCTACCCCGGGGGCAACCCCACGTTCTGGGATCTGTGTTGCGGCCGGCTACCCACGATCGTTGTAGATGTGCAGCGGCGCACGCTGCCGTTGCGGCAGGCGGCTGGCGATTACGTCGGGGATGGAGAATTCCGCGGCCGCTTCCAAGACTGGTTGGGCGGCCTCTGGACCGAGAAGGATGAGCGCCTCGCCACATTGTTTGGCGAGGCGCCGAGTCCAACCAAACGCGGTTAGGCGGTCAGAGTCTGTACGCCATCGGGCGTGCCGATCAGCAGTACATCGGCTGGTCTACGTGCGAACAGGCCATTGGCTACTACGCCGACGATGCCGTTGATTGCATCCTCAAGACCCTTCGGATCGGTGATAGCTAAGTTGTGCACATCCACGATCACGTTGCCGTTGTCCGTCACCACGCCGGTGCGATAAACCGGTTGTCCCCCGAGCTTGATCAATTGGCGGGCAACATACGATCGCGCCATTGGAATGACTTCGACCGGTAACGGGAAGCGGCCTAAGACGTCGACCACTTTGGATTGATCCACGATGCAGACGAAGCGCCGCGAAGCGGCGGCCACAATTTTTTCTCGGGTGAGTGCCGCGCCACCCCCCTTGATCAGGTGCAGGTGCCGATTTGATTCGTCTGCGCCGTCCACGTAGACCTCGAGGTCGCCGGTGGCGTTGAGATCCAGCACTTCGTAGCCGGCCGCTGACAGCAGTCGCGCACTGGCTTCGGAGCTAGACACCGCACCGGCGAGTTCTATCTTTCGGTCGGCGAGAGCGGCGATGAAGTGGTTAACCGTCGATCCGGTACCGACACCGAGCACGCAGCCCTCGGGTACGTACGCTATCGCCGCTTCGGCAACGCGGCGCTTTAGGTCATCGCTTTTCATCGCAAAAAACCCTGTATTTCTTTATCTCAGCCGCGTAGTAATTGCTGGCTGAATGCATTTCCAGAACGTAAAAAAGACTGTGCCCGCGTAAGCGGGCACAGTCAGCGAAGTTTAGGAGAGTTGGGTCGAGACCTTCATCTCCGGCAACTTCTAAGGCTTACTTCTTCTTAGCAGCCTTCTTCTTCGTTGCCTTCTTCTTCGCAGCTTTCTTCTTAGTCGCCATAGTAGTTCTCCAATTAAGGGTTAGTCCGGGATCGGAGTATATACACAAAAAGTTAAATTACAAGCAACTACCTTTTTGATGTGGTAGCGACCCACGCATCAAGACCATTCACTTTGCCGCGAGGGTCACGATGTAACGCCATTCAGCATTCGTTAACGGCGTGATCGAAAGTCGGTTGCCACGCTTCAACACCAACAGGTCCGAGAGCTTGTCGACATGTACGCGCAACTTATCCAACGTCACGGGCCGCTCGAATTTTTCGATGAACTCAATATCGACCATGAACCACGTGGGGTCGCTCGCCTTGCTCTTCGGATCGAAGTGATCGTGCGATGGGTCGAATGCGGTGTGGTCGGGATAGCCTTCTTTCACAATGCGAATAACCCCGTAAATTCCAGGTTCATCGCAGCTTGAGTGATAAAAGAAGGCAAGGTCTCCAACCTGCATTTCGTCGCGCAACATGTTGCGGACCTGATAGTTGCGGACGCCGTCCCAAGCAGAACGTTTCTTGGGTGCCTTCATCAGGTCATCGATACCGAAGACCGAAGGCTCACTCTTCATCAGCCAATGTTTCATCGGTTACTCCCGCACCATCGCCGGACTGTCCGGACGATGGGGTCGGCCATTGGGAAAAGGGCGGCGCCGTCCACCTGTGCCGTCACGAATCGTTGCTCCCGGACCGGAGCAACAAGTGGGGCGTACTGCCAGGCTTAAGGCTTTCCGCAACGAGGCGGACATGCTCAATGGCCGTGCAAGTACATGCCCCGGGGTAACGCAATTAGGGCCGGGAGGTCTTGACCCGTGTCGAACACCGCAGGCGGCGCCAGAGCGAAGACTAACCGATCAGGGGGCGGGAAAGAATGACGGACTTCTCGGCAGCGCGAGAATAGTTGTCAGAGATCGAGTTGTTGGCCGCGCTCAAGCGCCGCATCGACCTGTTCGCGCAGGTGCCGGAGTTTTTGCACCACATCGACATCCAGCGAAGCATCGCGAGCCCGCGATTTCAGTAGCTCGTTTGCCATGTTGAGTGCGGCCATGACGGCGATACGGTCCAGGCCGATGACTTTGCCGGTATCGCGGATCTTGCGCATCTCGCCGTTCAGGTATTCAGCCGAATCGAGCAATGCGGCCCGCTCGTCCGGGGCGCAGGAGAACTGGTATTCCTTTTCCAGGATCCGAACCGAGACGCGGGAGACGGGCAGATCACTCATGTCCCGTGCTCCATCGACTTCAGCCGACCAATCATGGCTTCAACGCGGGCGCGAACCTGTTCATTCTTCTGCATGAGGGCCGCGCGCTCCGTAGCGAGCGATTCCTGGCGAATTTTCAGGGACCGATTCTCTTCCTTGAGGCGGTCGAGCGTCGAAATAAGCTCCGCAAGACGCTTCTCCAGCTTCTTGAGTTCTAGTCCGGCAGCGGTAGGTGACGTATTTTCGGCCATGGCCGCACTATAGGCGCGGCCCTAGATAGGGTCAACGCGCTAGAATCACCGGATGCAGACCGTTACCTATGATGAATTGGAGACCGCCCTCGGCGGCGCCGGGGTGGCCCTGGGCGCAGCCGAGGCCCATGGTGCGTTGAGTGGCACGATCGCCGCCTCCCTCATTTTCCGGCCGGATGAGTGGATCGACCAGATCCTGTCCGATACGGCGGCCCCCGAGCGGGCATTGCATGCCCGCGAGGTGCTCAACGCATTGTGCCGAGAGACGGCGGCACAGATGTCTGGGCCCGATATGGACTTTTCGCCGCTTCTCCCGGGGGACGAGGAGCCGCTGGAGGCGCGCGCCGCAGCGTTGGCTGCATGGTGCACGGGCTTTATGGCTGGACTGGGTTCGGTTCCCGTCGCCTCGACCGGTTGGCCTGATACGGTGCGGGAGGTCGTGGCTGACTTCGCCGAAATCGCCAAAGCTGCGATCGGTGAGGAGGATTCTGAGGAAGACAGTGAGTCCTCTTACGCAGAACTGGTGGAGTACCTGCGGGCCAGCGCGCAATTGGTACATGAAGAACTCGTCGATCCCCGGGGAGATGGCGTTGATGAAGCCGGCTGAGTTTGCCAAGCGCCGCCGCCAATTGATGCGGATGATGGGCCGTGATGCGATTGCGATCTTGCCGGCCGCGCCGATCGTGAAGCGCAATGCCGATACCGAGTACCCCTATCGTCAGGACAGCGACTTTTACTTCCTGACGGGCTTTCAGGAACCGGAGGCGGTGGCGGTGCTGCTCCCGCACCGGGCAGGGACTGAGTACATTCTCTTTGTGCGCGACCGCGATGCGACCCGTGAAATGTGGGATGGCCTGCGTGCAGGCCCGGAGGGCGCGGTAGCGACCTATGGGGCGGATGATGCATTCCCGATCGCGGACATCGATGAGATTCTGCCTGGGCTGCTGGAGAGTCGCTCCCGCGTGTACTACACCATGGGGCTGCATCCGGAGTTCGACCAGCGGGTGATCGGCTGGGTTAATGGTCTGCGCGCGCAGGCCAAGCACGGCCGGCACAGCCCGCAGGAATTTGTGGCGCTGGACCATCTGCTACATGACATGCGGCTTTACAAGAGCCGCGAGGAGATCGCCACGATGCGGCGCGCTGCGGCCATCTCGGTCACTGCGCACGAGCGGGCGATGCGTCTGTGCGCCCCGGGGGTTACCGAATACCAGTTGGCGGCGGAGATCGTCCACGAGTTCCACCGCAACCATGGTGTGCCGGCCTATGAGCCCATAGTGGGCGGCGGCACCAATGCCTGCATCCTGCATTACCGCGAGAATGCGCAAGCCCTGCGGGACGGCGACCTCGTTCTGATCGATGCGGGCTGCGAATTAGATTGCTATGCCTCGGACATCACCCGGACCTTCCCGGTCAATGGACGCTATAGCCCGGCCCAACGCGCTTTGTATGAGGTGGTGCTCGAGGCGCAATTGGCGGCGATCGCGCAATGCCGTCCGGGTAATCACTGGAATGACCCGCACGACGCCGCAGTGCGGACGATTACGCAAGGATTGGTATCCCTGGGGTTTCTATCCGGGAAGCTCAGTAAACTTATTAAAGAGGGGGCGTATCGGCAGTGGTTCATGCACCGTACCGGTCACTGGCTGGGGATCGATGTGCATGACGTGGGTGACTACAAAGTGGGCGATGCGTGGCGCGTGCTCGAGCCGGGTATGGCGCTGACGGTTGAGCCGGGTATTTACGTGGCCCCCTCCTGTCTTAGCGCCCCCAAGGAATTCCGCGGCATCGGTATCCGCATCGAAGACGATGTGGTCGTGACCCGTGACACGCCGGATGTGCTGACCGGTGCGTTGGCGAAGACGCCGGATGCGATCGAGCGTTTGATGGCGGCGGGCTGAGGGCGCGCTGATGAGCGGAGTCCCGGCCGATTACGACTGCGACGTCGCCATCGTGGGCGGTGGACTGGTCGGTGCGAGCCTGGCGCTGGCGTTGAGTGGTTTGGGCTTGTCCATCACCTTGGTCGAGGCAGTTCTGCCGGAGGATGACGCCCAGCCGAGCTTTGATACCCGCACGACGGCCTTATCCAACGGTTCGCGCCGGGTGTTCGAGGGCTTGGGCGTCTGGGAGGAGATCGCGCGTGAGGCCACCGCGATTGCCAAGATCCATATTTCAGAGCGCGGTCGTTTCGGCTCTGCAGTCATTGATGCCGCAGAGCAAGGGATCCCTGCGCTAGGGTTTGTCGCGGAAAATCGGGTGATGGGGAGAGCGCTCTGGCGAAGATTACGCCATGTCACCGGCTTGACCCTGTTGGCACCGGCTGTAGTGGTCACGGCGACGGTGGATGCCTCGGGGTCACGTCTTGCACTGATGGATGGGCGCGTGATCCGTGCCCGACTGGCGGTTGCGGCCGATGGCATCGCATCACGCGTGCGCGAAGGGGCCGGTGTCGGTGCTACCAGTACAGAGTACGGTCAAGTGGCCCTGATCGCGCAGGCGACTCCTGGCCGCGCCCACCAACAGGTGGCGTATGAACGCTTTGCATCGTCCGGTCCGATTGCCGCGTTGCCGATTCCAGATGGCCGCGTGGGATTGATCTGGACGCTAGAGCCGAGCGAGGCCACCCGCATTCTTGCGCTCGATGACGCGCCCTTTCTGGCCGAGTTGCAGGAGGCCTTTGGCTGGCGGCTCGGTCGCTTGCGCGCTATTTCCCAGCGGTACGCCTATCCGCTCGCATTGATCAAAGCCGATGCCACCGAAGCGCCGCGGACCGCCATCATCGGCGCTGCCGCGCAGGGGATGCACCCTATCGCCGGGCAAGGGTTCAATTTGGGATTGCGCGATGCGGCCACGTTAGCGGAGGTGCTGGCGGATACGCTCGGTCAAGACCCGGGATCTGCAGCAGTCTTGGCGCGGTACGCCCAATGGCGCCGCCGGGACCGTGACGCCATCATCGGCTTCACCGATGGCCTCGTCCGTTTGTTCTCTAGCCGGTTCGCTCCGGTGCGTTTTGCGCGGGGTTTGGGTTTGCTACTGTTTGATTTGAGCCCTACGGCCAAGTCGGCGATGTCGCGGCTCTCGCAGGGGTTCGCCGGTCGGCTGCCGCGTCTTGCGCGCGGCTTGCCGCTGTTGCCAGATCGAGGGCTCCTCCCGTGAGTCGTCCCGATTTTGACGTAGTAATTGGTGGCGGCGGGATGGTCGGCGCTGCGCTTGCGGCCTTGTTAGCCAGTCGCTGTCACGCGAGTGGTCTGCGCATTGCCTTGATCGAGCCACGACCTGCCCTCATGCCACTGCCGCAGGAACCGCTGGATGTGCGGGTGTCTGCGGTCTCTCGCGCCGGTCAGCAGTTGCTGACGGAAGTGGCGGCCTGGCCACTGCTGCAGGCGCGGTCACCCGCTCCGTACGAACGGATGATGGTGTGGGATGCGCAAGAGGTTGCCGGGGGGCCGAATACTTTAATTTTTGATGCCGCCGAACTGGGCGAACCGGATCTGGGTCATCTCATTGAGAACCGAGCTGTTGCCGCGGCTCTGATCGAGCGGGCGATTGCGCTCGGGGTCACGCTGTTGCGTACGCCGGTCATGGGTCTCCATCTCGATCGGGAGATGGCCACCGTGGATCTGGGTGAGCGGCAGGTGACCACTTCTTTGGTGGTTGCGGCCGATGGTGCACATTCGCCGATGCGACATTTGGCAGGGCTCGGCGGCGAGCCGCTGCCTTATCCGCAGACCGCTCTGGTGACGCACCTGCGTGCGGAAAAATCCCACGGAGGTGTGGCGCGTCAGCGATTCTTGGCCGGTGGACCCTTGGCATTGCTGCCACTGGCCGATGGTCGGGTCTCTTTGGTCTGGTCGTTGCCGCCAGCAGAGGCTGACGCGCTGCTGCTGCTAGATGACGCGGCGTTCGGCGCCGCCGTGACGGCGGCTAGTGATCAGGTACTCGGTCGTCTTGCGGTGGCTGCTGAGCGCTGTGGCTTTCCATTGCGGCGATTCAACGCAGCCCATTACGCCACGACGCGCTTGGTGCTCGTGGGCGATGCGGCCCATGCTGTACACCCGTTGGCAGGGCAGGGCGTCAATCAGGGCTTCCTCGATGTGCTCGCGCTGACTGCAGAGATTGTGGCCGCGCGTGCTGCGGGCGCTGATATCGGCGATCCCGGACCGCTGGGTCGCTATGCGCGCGCGCGACGGGCGGACAACGCACTGTTTGGTGCAGCCTTCGATACGATCTATCGGGTCTACACGGATGATCGTGACCTGGTGCGCCGCGGGCGCCGCGTACTGCTCGGCCTCGCTCAACGGTTGGGGCCACTCAAGCAACACTTGGTCGCACGGGCCCTACTGGGATGAGTCTTGCTGCCGGGTTGCCGGGGCCGATTGTCTGGGCAGTAGCCGCAGCACTGGTTTTTGTGTTGGTGAAGGCACCAGTTGCCACTAATGTTTCTGGGACGCGTATCGATGCGCGTTTGCCAGGGCCCTTGGTCTGGGCGGTGGCCGGCGCACTGGTTGCGGTACTCGGGTTGGTATTGCCACAGTGGTGGTTCGGGGCCGCTGCCGCTTCCTTGGCGGACGACTTGCCGCTGATCGCGATCGGACTGGTGTCGTTGTATGCCCAGCGGAGCATGGCGGGCGCCTCGCCGACTAGCCGGTTGCTCGTTGCGATGGGTGTTCCTGCATTCGGGGCAGTCGTGGTTGGGGCGGCCGCGTATTGGTTGTATGTGGCGGGCAAGCCCGAACTGCTTACGGCCCGTTATGCCTTGCGTTACGCGGCTGCGAATACGCAACGGGCGGCGGACTTGCAACGCAATGTCGCGCACTGGTTGGATCCACGCGCGCAGGCCTTGGAACTGGCTTCGATGCTGCTCTTTGTGGGGTTCTTGATTGCAGGGTATTCGGCGTTTCGCGCCCGCCTTGCCGGCCGTCGTCTGCGTTAGGTCTTAGAGGCGATCCATCTTGGCCGCACAGATGAAGTCATTCTCAGACAGACCATCAATGGCATGGGTCGTGTAGACGACGCGACAGTAGTTGTAGCCGATCGCAAGGTCTGGATGGTGGTCTTCCAGATTGGCGATGTGGGCGACGGCGTTCACGAAACTCATGGTGCGCAGGAAGTTCGGGAATTGATAGTCCCGCCGCAGTTGGCGGCCGCTCTCGTCGAGACGCCAGGCCGGGTCTAGCGCCGTAAGGCTCGCACGGGCAGCCTCGGCGGTCATAGCCTCGATGCCCCCCTCGCAAGGTAGGCAGTGCCGATCGGCTAATGCGGTGCTCATAGGGCCCTCGCTCGGAAACGGCGCACGACGTAGGCTTCGACCAACTCTTGAAAGTCCTCGGCAATGCGGTCGCCTTTGAGCGTGACGGTTTTTTCACCATCCTCATAGACGGGCGCGACGGGCCGCTCGCCGGTGCCGGGTAGGCTGATGCCGATACTCGCGTGCTTGCTCTCGCCGGGCCCGTTGACGACGCAACCCATGACGGCGACGGTCATGGTTTCGACGCCTTCGTGGGTTGCCCGCCAGGTTGGCATCCGTTCACGCAGGTGTCGTTGAATGCGCTCCGCCAGTTCCTGAAAGTAAGTGCTTGTGGTGCGACCGCAGCCGGGACAACTCGTGACCATTGGGGTGAACGCGCGCAGTCCCATGGTTTGCAGGAGTTCCTGTGCGACGAGTACCTCGCGGGTGCGATCGCCGCCCGGTTCCGGGGTCAGCGAAATACGGATCGTGTCGCCGATCCCTTCTTGGAGCAGTACGGCCATGGCTGCTGCTGAGGCGACGATCCCTTTGGACCCCATGCCAGCTTCGGTGAGACCCAGATGCAAGGGGTAGTCACAGCGGGATGCTAACGAGCGATAGATCACGATCAAGTCCTGCACGCCGCTGACTTTGGCCGAGAGAATGATGCGGTCATGGGCGAGGCCTAACGCTTGCGCGCGCGCCGCACTGGCCAGTGCGGACACGACGGTCGCTTCTCGTACGATATCCATGACCTCTAGCGGCTGTGCCAGCTGGGCATTCTCATCCATCATGCGGGTCACGAGGTCCTGATCGAGACTGCCCCAGTTCACGCCGATGCGGACGGGCTTCTCATAGCGGCAGGCGATTTCAATCATCTCCGCGAACTGGGTATCGCGTTTTGCACCACGGCCCACGTTGCCGGGGTTGATCCGCAACTTCGCTAGCGCCGCGGCGCAGGCCGGTTCGTCCTTGAGCAGTCGGTGGCCGTTGAAGTGAAAGTCACCGATGAGGGGGACGTGACAGTCGGCCCGATCGAGTGCTTCACGGATGTGGGGCACCGCCGCTGCCGCTTCTTTTTCGTTGACGGTAATACGCACGAGTTCGGATCCGGCCCGCGCTAGGGCCAGGACTTGGGCGACAGTGCCATCGATGTCTGCTGTATCGGTATTGGTCATCGATTGGACGACGATCGGCGCGTCGGCGCCGATGCGGACATGACCGACGGTAGTGGCAGCAGATCGACGACGGGGGAGCAAGGGCATACGTGGATTCCTAATGACGCTCGAATTCTAGCCCAACCGGACCGTAGATCTGTGGGTGGTCGGTCGTGTGTACTGGCGTGGGCGCTTTGGATGACAGCCGACGTTGGATGACGGATGGGATTGCTGTGCGCTTGCATGGGGGGGTTTAGGGCTGCGTTTCTGTCCGGACCTGTCGGTCACAGGCGTATTTTTCAGTCTGTTAGCAGCGAAAAATGATGAATGATTTTTTAGATTATTGCGTTTTTATAGAGATTATTAAGTCTTTTTGCAGCATTTAAAGGAAATTTACCCTAGGAGATAGGCCTTTCGACGCGCCTGTGCGGTGGGGGTGGTCTTCGCAGCGCTTGCCGGCTCTTTGAAAAGTCCCTGCGCTGTGGCTTGTGCCGATCGGTCGCGCGACCGCCGCCAGGGCGCGTCCTCCAGTACAAAACGACTTGTTGCAATATGGCAACAGACGGGTTTATTTAGGTGATACCGAGACTGCTGGTCGCGTTGCATAATTGACAAAATGTTGCGTGCAGAGTCTTATTGCCGATTACGCGAGCGTCCTGTCCGAAGGCTGTTGCGTACCGCAAGCGACTAGGGGTATTCGTTGACTCAATCGGAGTCCATAGGCACTTTGGAAGTTGCGCTGCAGCACACTACGCGGCTGTTGAGCGCGCAACCGGAAATGGCGGCCGAGCAGGCGTCGGAAATTCTGAAGGTCGTCCCCGGCCACCCGCACGCGTTGCTCTTGCTGGGCGTCTCGAAGCGCCTGCTCGGTGATTTAACGGGCGCGCTCGCAGTGCTCGAGCCCTTGGCGAAAGAGCAAACCCGCTCAGCGGGTACACAAATAGAGTACGGCGTGACCCTCGGTCAGGTCGACCGTGTGGCGGAAGCAGTGACCGCGTTGCGTCGGGCGGTGCAACTGGCGCCGGAAAGGCCCGATGCGTGGCGACAATTAGCGGACCATCTCGATGTCGCGGGTCAAGCCGCGGAGGCCGATCAGGCGCGCGCGCGCTTCCTCAAGGCGGCTAACGCCGACCCGCGTTTGATGGCCGCTGCCAACGCCTTGGTTGCTAACGAGTTGCCGACCGCTGAGTCGCTCCTGCGTGAGCATCTCGCTGAGTTCCCAACGGACGTGGCCGCCCTGCGCATGCTCGCCGAAGTGGGTGCCCGTTTGCGGCGTTATGCCGATGCACAGACTTTGCTCGAGCGCTGCCTCGAGTTGGCACCCAGTTTTCATGCTGCGCGACACAACTACGCGATGGTGCTGTTTCGTCAGGCGAAGTCTGAGTTGGCGCTCAGTCAGGTTGACCTCTTGCTGGCCATCGAAGCGCGCAATCCAAGTTATCGCAATTTGAAGGCTGCGATCTCTGCGAATTTGGGCGATTACTCCCAGTCGCTGGAAGCCTACGCCGCGATGCTGAAAGAATATCCGGATCAAGCAAAGATCTGGATGAGTTATGGCCACGCCCTCAAGACGGCGCGTCGGCTTGCCGAGGCCATCAGTGCCTACCGCCATGCGATCGCCCTGTCTGCCGAGTTGGGTGAGGCCTACTGGAGCCTCGCCAATCTCAAGACGTTCCGATTCTCGGAGGCGGACATTGCGGCCATGCAACTGGCTATTGCAGGCGAGAGTCTTGCAGCGGACCACCGACTGCATTTCGAGTATGCATTGGGTAAGGCGTTGGAGGATGCAGGTGACTACGAGGCCTCGTTCCGTCATTACGCGCAAGGCGCCGAGATCCGCCGTCAGATGGTGGCTTATGACGCTGACGAGACGACGGCGCATGCCCAGCGGGTGCAGAAGGTTTTTACCGCGGAATTGGTCTCAAAGCGCCGCGGTTCGGGTTGTGTTGCAGCGGACCCCATCTTCGTCGTCGGATTGCCGCGGGCCGGTTCAACGCTGATCGAGCAGATTCTCTCGAGTCATTCGCAGGTCGAAGGCACGATGGAGCTGCCCGATATCACCGCCTTTGCGCGCGAGTTGACCGGGCGCCCAGGCCGTGGCGATGGGCACCGCTACCCGGCTTGTCTGGAGACCTTGAGCCACGATGAGTTGCGCGGGCTCGGTGAGCGTTACCTTGCGCAGACGCGCATTCAGCGCAAGAGCGCCGCACCGTTCTTCGTTGACAAGATGCCGAACAATTTTCTGCATATCGGCCTGATCCATTTGATCCTACCGAACGCCAAGATCATCGATGCCAGACGTCATCCGTTAGGCTGTTGTTTTTCTGCATTTAAGCAGCACTTTGCGCGCGGACAGAATTTCTCCTATTCGCTGGAGGACGTGGGTCGTTACTACCACGACTACGTGGCCTTATTAGCGCACTTCGATACCGTGCTGCCGGGTCGGATCCATCGCGTGTTCTACGAACAGATGATCGACGACACCGAAGGCGAAGTACGCCGGCTGCTCGATTACTGCGGGTTGCCTTTCGAGGAGGGCTGTCTGCGGTTTTACGAGAATGAGCGCGCAGTGCGTACCGCTAGTTCTGAGCAGGTGCGCCAACCAATTTATCGGGATGGTGTGGACCATTTCCGCCATTACGAACCATGGCTTAGCCCGTTACGGATGGCCTTGGGCCCTGTCTTGGAGGTGTATCCGTCGGTGCCGGAATTCTCGGCATTGGGATGGTTATAGTTGACTGATTTAGAAAGATTTTTAAAGAAGGGGATATAGTAATGAACCGTATTGATAGATCCGATGTCGTGCGCAGCGACCGCTCGTCGCTGGCGCGTTACGCGCCGCTTGCAGCGGCTATTTCGGGCATCTTGGCCGGCATCCCGGTCAGTTACGCCGCCGAAGAGCGCCAGATGGGGGGGCTCGACGAAGTGGTCGTGACGGCACAGAAGCGCGCCGAGAACGTACAGGACGTTCCCATCAGTATTCAGGCACTCGGCAACGAGAAGTTGGCGGAACTGCATATCGTTAACCTCGACTCGTACGTGAAGTATTTGCCCAACGTGCAGATGTCGCGTTCGAATGGACAAGGTAACAGCGGCCAGCCAGGGACGACCCACGTGTACATGCGTGGCGTTAACTCGGGCGGCGACGGTAACCATTCGGGCTCCCAGCCGAGCGTGGGTACCTACCTCGACGAACAGTCGGTCACCATGATCGACGGCACGCTCGATATTCACGTCTACGACATCGACCGGGTGGAAGTGCTCGCCGGGCCGCAGGGCACCCTGTACGGCGCGAGTTCCGAAGCCGGTACCATCCGCATCATCACCAACAAGCCGAACCCGAAGGCGTTTTCCTCCGGGTACGATCTGCAGTTAAATAATGTTGCACACGGCGGCAACGGCTATGTCGCGGAAGGGTTCGTGAACTTGCCGCTCAGTCCGGTGGCGGCGGTGCGCCTCGTGGGTTGGGCCGAGCATGATGCGGGCTTTATTTCCAATGTCGCAGGGACCAGCGTCGCCGGTTCTGGCATCGTGAATGGTGTGCGTACCTATCCTTCCTGGGATGCGGCCAATGGCGGCAATGGCACCATCGGCGCTGGCGCGTCCAGCAACGCCGCGTTCCGCAAGGACAACTACAACGAAGTCGATACCTACGGCGCTCGCGGTCAGGCCCGCATCACCATCGGTGATAACTGGGTCATTACCCCGGGGTTCATGGGTCAGTCGATGACCGCCAATGGCTTCTTCGGTTATGACCCGGCGGTGGGTTTTCTCAAGGTTGCGCACTTTGCGCCGGAAACCGGCCAAGAGTCTTGGACGCAGAGTTCGCTGACCGTCGAGGGTAAGATCGGCAACATCGATATGGTGTACGCCGGTGCGTACCTCAAGCGCCACCAGGTGCATGGCGCTGACTACAGCGACTACTCGTTCTTCTACGACAAGTACTATGCATCGGGCAACTATTTCTATGACAACGCGGGGCATTTGATTAACCCGGCGCAGCAGGTCCTCGGTGACCACTACTTCGATAAGTGGAGCAACGAACTGCGCTTCTCAACGCCGAAGGAATACCCCTTGCGGGCGACGTTCGGCGCCTTTGCGGCACGGCAGACGCACACCTTTTACGAGCGTTACTACATGCCGGGTGAGTTGAGCACTGGCGGCCCTGGTCTTGCGGACGCGATCTCGATTCCGGGCTGGGCCAATACGGTGTGGCTGACCAATCAGCAGCGCGTGGATCGTGACAAAGCGATCTTCGGTGAAGCGACGTACGACATCACCAAGAAGTTGTCGGCCAGCGCCGGCATTCGCGTATTCAAGACGGACAATAGTCTGGAAGGATTCTACGGCTACTCGAATAACTTCTCGTCGAAGACGGGTGTGTCGCAGTGTGGTCCGCTCAATGCGGATGGCGGTCACGTATTGGATGCGAATGGCAATCCGGAAATTGCCAGCTCGCCGTGGAAGCCTCTCTACAATGCGGCACTAGAGACCTACCATCCGTTCCATGGTGCGCCTTGCACGAACCTGAGTCGCGAGGTGAAACAGTCCGGCAGCACGCCGCGCTTCAATCTCACCTACAAGATCGACGCCGACAAGATGATCTATGCGACCTACTCCAAAGGCTTCCGACCGGGCGGTGTGAACCGTACCTCGGCGGCGGGTATCGGGCCTTATCAGGCCGATTACCTGACCAACAAGGAGATCGGCTGGAAGACCACGTGGTTTGGCCATCGTCTGCGGTGGAACGGTGCCGTGTTCCAGGAAGACTGGAGGGATTTCCAGTTCGCATTCTTGGGTCCCAACAGCCTGACGATCATCGTCAACGGCGGTGGGGCGAAGGCGACCGGTATCGAGTCCGAGCTGCAATGGGCGGCGACCTCGAACTTCACCTTGACGGCCAACACGACCTTCTTGCCGAAGGACGAACTGACCGTGAATTACTGTGGTCAGGCAGGCGTCACGAATTGCCCGGATCAGGTGAATAACTATGCGGACGGCAGTTCCATCACGGGTCCTCTGGCGCCGGCCGGCACGCGGATGCCTTCCTCACCGAAGTTCAAGGGCAACCTGGTGGGTCGCTATGAGTTCTCGCTCAACAACTGGGAGGCTTATTGGCAGGCGGCTTACGTCTACCAGACGGAGATGACCCAGAAGTTGCGCGTAGTGGATCAGCAACACTTGGGCGCAATTGCGGCTTACGGCGTGATGGATCTCTCAGTGGGCATGTCCAAGGATGGCATCAGCTGGGATTTGTTCATCAACAATGCGCTGGACTCGAAAGCCGACTTGACCCGGTTTGCGCAGTGCACGGAGACCATTTGTAATCAGGTGTACTCGATTCCGGTGCAGCCTCGCACGATCGGTCTGAAGTTCGGCCAGAAGTTCTGAACTGGCCTATTCGGTGGGTCCCGTCCGGGGCCCACCGACCCTCACCCGGCCGGTTGCGGCCGGGTGAGTGGCCGGGTTCTCCGGCCCCTCTGTCCTCAAAGTGAGCCCCCTCTTGCCGTCGTGGGAGGTTGTTATATTATTGTCCGAACATTAAAAAGGCGCGGCTGCGCGCTGCTCTGGAGATTGGTATGAGACAGGTGAAAACGCTGGGCTTGCTGGGCACCGGTGTGATTGGCGGGGGATGGGCTGCGCGTGCGATGCATTTCGGTATCGACGTCATTGCTGCCGATGTGAAGCCGGAAATGGAAGACTGGATTCGCCAATCGGTCGCGAATGCCGCGCCGGCCCTGGCTCGCTTGACCTCCGCGCCCCTGCCGCCTCGCGGCACACTGAGCTTCACCACGAATCTCGACGAAATGGCCGCCAAGGTCGATTTCATTCAGGAGAATATCCCGGAGCAGTTGCCGCTCAAGCAGCGCATTCTGGCGCAGGTCAGTCGGGTCGCTCCGGCCGACGTCATCATTGCCTCTAGCACCTCGGGACTGATGCCGAGCGATCTGCAGAAGGACATGATTGCGCCCGAGCGCTTGATCGTCGGTCACCCCTTCAATCCGGTCTATTTGCTGCCCTTGGTCGAGTTGGTCGGCGGCACCCAGACGGCGTCCGCGAGCATTGAGGCGGCCGCTGAGTTCTACACTTACATCGGCATGCATGCGTTGCGTGTGCGTCGCGAAGTGCCGGGACATTTGACCGATCGCCTGCAAGAAGCGCTCTGGCGCGAGATTTTGCACATGGTGAACGAGGGCGTGGCCACGACGCGCGAATTGGACGAATCGATCATCTACGGCCCTGGTCTGCGTTGGGCGGCGATGGGGACCAACCAGATCTATCATCTTGCCGGCGGTGAGCCGGGCATGCGGCACATGCTGCATCAGTTTGGACCGTGTCTGAAGTGGCCGTGGACCAAGCTGGAAGCACCCGAACTGACCGAGGAACTGATTGACCGCATGGTCGAAGGTACGGCCGAACAGGCAGACGGTCGCTCTATTCGTGAATTGGAACGCCTGCGCGATAACTACCTCGTGGCCGTGCAGCAGTCCTTGAAGCCTTTCAATATTGGGGCTGGCGCTACGCTGAATGCACTCGATGCGCGTTTGTACAATGACGCTGCGGCGCGGGCCAACCCGGCGGCGCAGGATCCGACGCAGCCGCTCCAGTTGTTCGCCGGTACCGTCAGCCCGGAATGGGTCGATTACAACGGGCATATGACTGATTACCGCTACCAGCACGTCTTTGGTGAGGCGGTGGATGCGCTGTTCCGCCTGATCGGTATCGACGAGGCCTATCGGGCCGCAGGTCAGGCTCCGTACACGGTGGAGATGAAGGTGGGGTTCCGCGCTGAAATGAAGCAAGGAGATCTGTTCTACGTCACCACACAGGTGATGGATGCCGACGACAAGCGGCTGTGGCTGTTCCACCGTCTGCACCGTGTCGCCGATGGCGCGGTGGCGGCAACGGGCGAGCACCTGTTCCTGCACGTGGATGCGAAGTCGGCCAAGGCGACGCCGTTCCCGGCGGCGCTGGCGGCGAAGGTGGCCGAGCTGAAGGCCGCCCACGCGAGTCTCCCACGCCCGGTCGAAGTCGGTCGTGGCATTGCGATGCGCAAGGCCTGAGCAGTGCCCAAAATTGTCGACCACGCAGCACGACGCGACGAGATCGCTCTCGTCGCCTGTCGCGTGGTCGCCGAGCATGGCTTTGAGAAGGCGACTGTAGTACGCATCGCGCGCGAAGCAGGCTACACGACCGGCATGGTCGCGCACTACTTTGATTCCAAGCAGGAGATCATCCTCGCGGCCTTGCGACTCATGTTGCGCCGCATTGAGGAACGCCTCGTGCGACCCGCGCGGCGCGGCGAGAGTCTGCTTGTGGTGTTGGCGGAGTCGCTCCCGCTGGATGCGCAGCGCAGCATCGAAAGCGCCTTCTGGATGGCCTTTTGGGGGCAGATGTCGGCCGATGCACACCTCAAGCAAATCAACACGTGGGTCCATGGCGAGTACACGCGCCTGTATGGACGCTGCCTGTCGGAACATTGGCCGGAATGGCCAGAGTGGCATGAGGACCTGCGTGATGAAGTACTGCGTGCCGTCGCCACTTTCCTGAATGGACTGACGGCGGGCGCCCTCATCAGTCCCAAGGAGTGGCCGGCACAGCGGCAACTGGCGCAGTTGGAGCGACAACTGTCGCTCTGGCGTAGTTGGGCGCAGCAGGCACATGCCGAATCGACTGCCACGAATAACCGTCAACCGGCTCGTCGCCTGACGCGCACGACCGGGCACTGAACCAGGGGATTGTTATGCATTTTGGAATGACCGAAGAACAGAGCCTGATCGTCAAGACCACCCGGGACTTCGTCACGAACGAGCTGATGCCGCACGAGCAGGAGATCGAGGAAACGGGGATCCTGCGTCCGGAACTGCATGCCGAGCTCAAGGCCAAGGCGATTGAGGCTGGTTTGTACGCGGCCAACATGCCAGAGGACGTCGGTGGCGCCGGTCTCGATACGCTGACTTGGGTGCTGTACGAGAAAGAACTCGGTCGCACCGGCTATGCCCTGCATTACAACTGCGTGGGGCGCCCGTCCAACATCCTGTGTGCGTGTGAAGGCGAACAGCGCGAGCGCTATCTCTACCCGTCGGTCCGGGGCGAGCGTGTGGACTGTCTGGCGATGACCGAACCGGGTGCCGGCTCGGACGTGCGCGGCATGAAGACCTCGGCGGTGGAGAAGGGTGGCGATTACGTCATCAATGGCACTAAGCATTTTATCAGCCACGCCGATCATGCCGATTTCGTGATCTTGTTCGCCGCCACGGGTGAGGAAACCAATGCCCGCGGCACCAAAAAGCTGATTACGGCCTTTCTGGTCGATAAGGGCACGCCCGGCTTTGAGGTGCGCGCCGGCTACAAGAACGTCTCGCACCGGGGATACAACAATTGCATCCTCGAGTTCAACGACTGCCGCTTGCCGCAGTCGCAGATTTTGGGTCAGTTGCATCAGGGCTTTGAAGTCGCGAACTCGTGGCTTGGTGCGACCCGTCTGCAGGTGGCGGCGACCTGCCTGGGTCGGGCGGAACGCGCGCTGGATCTGGCCATGCAGTGGTCGGTCGAGCGCAAACAATTCGGTCAGCAGATTGGCAAATTTCAGGGTGTTTCGTTCAAACTGGCGGATATGGCCATGGAATTGCGCGCAGCCGAGCTCTTGACGCTCGATGCGGCCTGGAAATTTGATCAGCAGTTGGCGACCGATATGGATATGGCGATGGCCAAGCTCAAGGCGACCGAAGTGCTCGCGATGGTGGCCGATGAGGCGCTACAGATCCACGGGGGTATGGGTCTCATGTCCGATCTGCCGCTCGAGCGGATTTGGCGCGACGCGCGCATTGAGCGGATCTGGGAAGGCACGAGCGAGATTCAGCGGCATATCATTTCGCGCAGCCTGTTACGCCCGTTGGGCGGCTGATCAGTCCTTGGTAGCGCCTGGGCCCCCCGTCCGTTAGCATCGGACGGGTCTGACTGGGGGTATACAAGTGTCCAATGAAAACGCAGCGCGTCCGTCGGTCGCGCCTCGCATGCTGGTCGGGTTGCTGACCCTCGCGCTGTTCATCAACTACGTGGACCGCGGCAACCTGGCCACCTCGGCACCGATGATCAAGGATCAACTGCACCTCGACGAGGAGCAGATTGGGTACCTGATTTCGGCGTTCTACTGGACCTATGTTGCGGCGATGATCCCGGTCGGTTGGGCCACCGAGCGCTTTGGTGCGCATCGGGTGCTGGCCATTGGCGCGACCCTATGGTCGGTCGCGACACTCTTTACGGGCTTTGCCACCAGCATCACGGCGCTGTTGGGATTGCGCCTCCTGCTAGGGCTTGCCGAGAGCGCCATTTTTCCGGCTAGTTCTGCCTTGCTTGCTACCCATGTACCGCGCGAGAGTCTCGGCAAGGCGAACGGGACGATCAGTTTCGGCTATCTGATCGGCCCGGCGATTGGTACCTTCGTCGGCGGTCTCTTGATGTCTCGATATGGCTGGCGTGCTGTGTTCATTGGCTTTGGCGCCGCGTCGTTGCTCTGGTTGCTGCCGTGGGCACGGTTCTCAGCCCGCGCTGTGGCCCCGGTGGTGACGCGGCTGTCCACCCAGGTCAGCCCGACCTACCGGCAGATCTTGCGCCAGCGCGGTCTATGGGGCGCTTCGATCGGGCACTTTGCGAGTAACTTCAACTGGTACTTTATTCTCTCGTTCATGCCCTTGTACCTGGTGGACGTGCGCCATTTGTCGATGGAATCGATGGCCGCGGTGCTCGGCGGCGCATATTTCATCAATGCGATCTGCGCCCTGCTGTCGGGCTGGTATGCCGATCGATGGATCCGTAAGGGCCGCTCGCCTACGTTGATCTACAAACTGATGATGAACTTGTGTCAGGCCGTGTCGGTGGTCTCGATGCTCGGCATGGTGTTGTTGCCACCGGCGTATTCGATCGGCTGCTTGTTGGTCTACGAGGTCTTCCTCGGATTGTCCTCGCCGGGGACCTTTGGGATCGGTCAGATCATGGCCGGTGCATCCGCAACGGGTCGTTGGATTGGAATTCAGAATTTTTGCGGTAATTTGGCCGGCATCATTGCGCCCGCCCTGACTGGCTATCTGGTGCATCGTTACGGCAATTACAACTATGCGTTCACGATTGCCGGATTGATCAACTTGCTCGGGCTGTTCGGTTACTGGGTGGTATTGCCCAAAGTCGAACCGATCGATTGGGCGAAAGCCTGACGACGCGACTTAGCGGGGGATGACCTTGCCGGGGTTCATGATCCGGTGCGGATCGATGAGCGCCTTGATGTCTTGCATCAAGCGGCGCTTGGTCGGGTGCATCCAGCGCTCCAAGGTGGATTTCTTTTCCCGCCCGATGCCGTGCTCAGCCGAATAGGAGCCGCCGAGTTCGGTGAGGCCCTCGGTCACGAGGAGGGCAATCTCGTCATAACGCGCGGTAATCGGGACGCTTGCGTTGACCGTCACATGCAGATTGCCATCAGCCAGATGGCCCAGCAGGTACAACTCTAGCGCGGGATCGTGGCGCGTCAGTCGGGCGCGGATCGTCTGCACATAACCGGCGACCCGTGACAGCGGTACCGACACGTCGTACCACAAGCCGCCCGGGCGGGCGCGATCCACCGCCCAATCTTCGCGTACACGCCAGAAGATGGTCCGTTGAGATTCGTTTTGGGCGATGACCGCATCGACGGCCAGCGCGTCTTCGCTCGCCCCTTCCAGCAGGTGCAGCAGGGCCGTTTCGGCGTCCGCTAGGGTCGAGGCCGCCAGCTCGATGAGCATCAAAAAGGGCGCGGCCGTCAGTGGTTTCAAGTCCTCGAATTGCAGTGCCTGACACACCGCGGCGGCGTGGTTACCCGACATCACTTCCAGTGCTGTTGCCTGCACATCGTGTAGTGCGAGGGCGCGTGCCGTGAGTGCAGCGGCCTGCTCGAGACCGGGTACCGACACGAGCGCAGTCCCGACGCTGCCATCGACCGCGACGAGTGCCAAGGCGACCCGGGTGACGATCCCGAGCGTGCCTTCTGCGCCGATGAGCAAGCGCTCGATGGCAAGGCCTTCGTTGCGTTTGACGACCTGGCCCAGTTCACTGAGGAGGCGACCGTCGGGCAGGACGGCTTCCAGACCCAGCACGCGTTCGCGCACTGTGCCATGTCGGAAAGCGGAGATGCCGCCGGCATTGGTGGAGACCATGCCGCCAATACTGGCAGACTCGCGCGCACCAAAATCGATGCCCACCGAGAGGCCATGGCACGCCGCTGCCGCGGCGAGAGTCGCCAACGTCACGCCGGCGCCCACGACGGCGGTGCGACTGATCGGGTCAATTTCCAGGGTGTCAAAGCGCTCGAGAGACACGATCACGTCGCCCGCTTGGCTCTGCGCGCCACCGGAGAGGCCCGTACGCCCCCCGTGGGGGACAACGGGAATGTGGTGGTCATGGCAATACCGCAGCACGCCCGCGAGCGTCTCGCAGTCGCCAGGTCGCAGCCAGAGATCCGCGCCTAAATTATGAGAATCGACGCCAGGATCGCGCGTTTGCAGATCGGCGTGGCTACGCGCGTGTGCGACGCCCACTAGCTGGGTCAAGTCAGTGATGGTGGCAGCGGACAGAGACATGCCGAATCCTCCGGGCGAGGAGGCACTATCGGTGTGACCGAGGACCGGCGTCAAGATGCGCCGGTCCTCACTGCACACTCAGGCCCGCATACGGCTACCGCTTGGATCGAACGCAGCTTCGGCGAGGCGCACGGCGGCGCGGCGTTCACCGATCAACTCCACCTCAAAGCCAGTGATTTCATCGGCAACGGCCTTCTCTACATAACCCATGGCTAGCGATTTTTGGGTCGTATGACCATAGCCGCCCGAGGTAACCCAGCCGACGACCTTGCCTGCGTGAAAGATCGGTTCGTCGCCGATCGCATCGGCGTCGCTGGCATCGATATCCAGGGTGATCAGGCGACGCACGCCGCCCGACGCCTTCTCCGCCTCGGCGGCGGCGCGGCCAATAAAGTCGGGCTTCTTCAGATCGACGAACCGGCCCAGTCCGGCCTCATAAGGCCCGTAGATCGGACGGAACTCGCGTGCCCAGGTGCCAAAGCCTTTTTCCAGACGCATCGAGTTGAGCGCCCTTCCACCGATGACCTTGAGCCCATGGGGCTTGCCTGCTGCGGTCAGGAGGTCATACAACGCGCGCTGGTAATCGCTCGTCACCCACAGTTCATAGCCCATATCCCCGGTGAAGGAGACGCGACCCATGAGCGTTGGGATCATGCCCACATCGCGGCGGCCGAACGACATGAACGGGAACGCCGCCGTCGACAGATCCTCCGACATCAGCGGTTGCAGGATCTCGCGTGCGGCGGGACCGGCCACTGAGAGACCGGCGTACTCCATCGCACAGGGCCGTACCGTGACACCAGAGGGTGGCAGGCTGCGCTCGAACCAGCGTCTGTAATAGACCTCAGCGGCATAGGTGGCCACCAAGTAGAAGTGCTCGTCGCCGAGGCGAGCGACCGTAAAGTCGCCGATCAGGCGACCGGCTTCGTTCAACATCGGAGTCAATACCATTCGACCGATCGCCGGTACGCGGTTGGCCATGACCTTGGCGAGCCATTCGGCCGCCTTCGGGCCGGTGACCTCGAATTTGCCGTAGTTGGAAATTTCGAGCAGCCCCGCGCCTGCACGGACCGCGCTGCAGTCGGCCGCGACATGCGCGTGTGCATTGGAACGGCGGAAAGTGACTTCCTCGTGCGCGGGCGTGCCCTTGGGCGCGAACCAAAGCGCATGCTCGAGACCGCAATAATCACCAAACACCGCATTTTCAGCGGCGAGACGATCATAGATGGGCGTTGTGCGCAGCGGTCGGCCGGCTGGCAATTCTTCATTCGGGAAGCGGATGCTGAAGCGCCGCGAGTAATTTTCGCGCACCTTCGCATTGGTATAGGCGAGCGTGGCCCAATCGCCATAGCGCGCCACGTCCATGCCCCAAATATCCGCACCCGGGTCGCCGTTGATCATCCACTCGGCCAGTGCCAAGCCGACGCCGCCGCCTTGGCTGAAGCCCGCCATCACGCCACAGGCCACCCAGTAGTTCTTCAGTCCACGTACTGGGCCGATCAGTGGGTTGCCATCGGCCGCGAAGGTGAAGGGGCCGTTGACGATCTTCTTGATGCCCGCATTTTCTAGCCGCGGGAAGTGTTGGAAGCCCACCTCTAGCGACGGCGCGATGCGCTCCAGATCGTTCTCTAGCAGATCCTGACCGAAGTCCCACGGCGTGGTCTTCGGTGACCAGGGCACACCGGCGCGCTCGTAGGTACCCATCAGCATGCCGCCGCGTTCCTGGCGCATGTAGATCTCGCCTTCGAAGTCGATGCAGTGCAGCTGTTCCTTCTGCCCTTGGAACTCAGGCAGATCCTCGGTGATCAGGTACTGGTGTTCCATGGCGAGAATCGGCAACTCGAGTCCGGCCATCCGGCCGACCTCACGGGCCCACAGACCGCCGGCGTTCACAATGTGCTCGGCGTGGATTGTGCCCTTCTCGGTGACCACGTCCCAGCTGCCATCGGCCCGTTGTACGGTGTCAACGACCCGATTTTGGCGAATGATCTCAGCGCCGCCAATCTGCGCGGACTTGGCATAGGCGTGGGTGACGCCGTACGGATCGACATGGCCCTCGATGGGGTCGTACATTGCCCCGACGAAGTGCTTTTCGTCCAGGAGTGGGAATATTTTCTTCGCTTCAGCAACCGAAATCAGTTCGAGATCCATGCCGAGGTAACGGCCGCGGGCCTTGGCCATCTTTAGCCAATCGAGGCGCTCTGGCGTGCCGGCCAGCATGATGCCGCCGGTGATGTGCACGCCGCAGGATTGACCGGAGATCTTTTCGATCTCGCGATACAACTGGATGGTGTATTGCTGCAACTTGGCAACATTGGGGTCGCCGTTGACGGTGTGCATGCCGCCAGCGGCGTGCCACGTTGAACCCGACGTCAGTTCCGCACGCTCGACCAGCATGACGTCTTTCCAGCCGGCTTTGGTCAAATGGTAGAGCACGCTGGCACCCACCACGCCACCACCGATCACCACGACCTGCACATGATTACGCATATCGACCTCTATTCATCGCTTGTTTATTCAGACAGGCACCCTAGGCCCCAGTCACCGCACTCAACTGACCGGATGCGCCCCACCTTCTTCCTTGCGGCGGGCCACGAAGGCGTCGATGGCCTCGACGATCGCCGGATCGCGCTGTGGCGGCACAAAGTTATTTAGCGTCTCCCGCCAGATCTTCTGTGCACGCTGCGTGGCCGTGAGAGCGCCCGCATCCGACCACTGTCCGTAATTGCTCCAATCGGACACGAGCGGGGCGTAAAACGCGGTGCGGTAGCGCTCCATCGTATGGGCGCAGCCGAAGAAGTGACCGCTCGGACCGACCTCTGCGATCGCCTCAACCGCGAGGTCGGCTGGATTGGCGGAGACGGGTTGGAATGTTTCAGCAAACATTTGCAGCATCTCGATATCGAGGATGAACTTTTCGTAGGACGTCGACAGTCCACCCTCAAGCCAACCGGCTGAGTGCAGAATGAAGTTACAGCCGCCCATGATGGCGCCCCAAAGGCTCATCTGCGATTCGTAAGCGGACTGTGCATCCGGTGAGTTCGATGCGGTTGCATTCGACGAGCGCCAGGGCAGACCGATATGGCGGGCCATTTGACCCGCGCCGAAGGCCGCCTTGGAATATTCCGGTGTGCCGAACGCCGGCGCCCCTGATTTCATGTCGACGTTCGAGGTGAAGCTGCCATAGATCACCGGCGCGCCTTTGCGGGCTATCTGCGTCAGGGTGATGCTGGCCAGTGCTTCTGCATGGGCGAGCGTCAGTGCGCCGGCGATGGTCACGGGGGCCATGGCGCCCGCCAATGTAAACGGCGTGATGATCGTCGGCTGACCCCACAGCGCGAAGTCGATGAGTCCTTCCGCCATCGGAATATCCAACTGCAGCGGTGAGTTGGTGTTGATCACGCCGGTGGCATAGGCCTTGGAGCGAAACTCTTCGTCCGTCAGTCCGTAGGCCAAGCGGATCATTTCGAAGTTGTCGTTGATTTGGCCGGTACCCCGCGCGTACACGAGCGGAATCTTGTCGGTCAGGTTCACCATCTCGCGCGTGGTGTCCAGATGGCGGATCTGCACCGGGATGTCCTGTGGTTCTACACCGCCGCCGAGGATCGTAATGACCTCGAAGCTCTGGCAGAGCTTCATGAGATTCTTAAAGTCAGCGAAGGTGCCCGCGCGACGGCCGCCCTCGACGTCCATGATGTTCGGCGGTCCTGACACGCAGGCAAACGACAGGTGTCGCCCCGACATCGGCTGATCGCGGGAGGGGTCGCGACCGTGCAGCGTGAAGCCCTTGGGAGTGGTGCTCAGGGCTTCGGTCACCAAGGCGCGATCGAAGCGGACCATCATGGAGTCTTCGTGCACGGTGGCGCCGCCGGCGGCATAACGCCGCCGTGCCGGTTCCGACAGCACGCGCATGCCCTGGGTTTCTAGGATCGATAGCGCTGCCTCATGGATGGCAGCGACATGATCATCCGAAAAAACGCGCAGGGGCTCGTACGGGTTGACCAGTTGGCGGTAGGCGCGCGTGCGATCGTGGGCGGCGGAGCCGGCGACGCCGGTGGCGCGGCGTCGCGGGCGACGGTCTGCTGGTTGGTCTGACATCAGTCTGAACTCCGGGAACGTGCAATAAGGCGCGGTCGCCTTCAGTCGGTATGGGGTGGGGCAGTGCCGTGCCGCCCAGGTCCAAAGTGCTCAATGAGCCAGCTTCGGAACAAGGCGATCGCTGTATCACTGAGGGAATCGGGGTGCGTGACCAGATAGTAGCCGTAACCCTCATCGAGCGTCTCCGGGTAGGGTCGTACCAGGTTGCCGGCTGCGAGGTCGTCACGGAACAAATGCAGGTCAACCAGCGCAACTCCTTCGCCCGCCAAGACATATTGGACGGCGAGCAGAGCGGTATCAAACACCAGTCCGCGCTCAAAATTCAACGGGGGCAACTGCGCGTGACGGATCAGCTGGCTCCACAGGTGGTGGCGTGGTAGGTCCGCAAGGCGGACGTGCACCAGTTCGTTGTCGCGCAAAAAGACCCCAAGGTCCTTGCCGACATGTCGCGCGGCAAGGTCTGGGTGACAGACGATACCGAGCCGTACGGGCCAGAGCAGGTCGGAGACGAGTTCGGTCACGGTGGGCTTGGAATAGACGATCGCCACGTCGACATCGTGCGGTGGTGGGCCGACGCCATAGGGGCTGACTAGGTCGATTTCCACTGCGCTGTTCGCGCGGCGAAATTCGCGCAAGATTGGTACTGCCGCGTGGCCGGCAAAACTGGGTGGCATCTGCACCCGCAGTGTCCGCAACGCCGGCGCACCCGCGTGGCTGATTTCCTCGAGCGCGTATTCCAGTCGATCAAAAGACTTAGTCACGGCGGGTAACAGGTGTAGTCCAGCCGGCGTGAGCACCAACGCGTGGGGTTTGCGATCAAACAATTGCACGCCGATCAGACGCTCCAATGAAATCACGTGCCGCGACAGTGCACTCTGAGAGATCAGGAGTGCATTGGCGGCACTGGTGAAGCTGCCATGCTTGGCCACGGCCTCGAAGGCACGTAGCGCATTGAGCGGCAGCCAGCGGCGGTCGATCCGCACCCGATCCATCATTTCTCCGCATTCGATCCCCCGCGGTTTCCCGGGGCGGGAAGGGAATCTTAAGCACGCAGGGTGGGCCAAGCGCGGCCGGCTCGCAATGCCTTTTTCAGATGGCCGAATCCATTTTATGGGCTTCAAGATGGCCGGCCGGTATGGAACCCTGATGATCCCACCTAAGGTGCCGCCGGCGCCGGGGTCAGCACAGGGATCACCGCAGCCATGACCGACCTGCTTAGCGCCGCTCCGGCCTCTGAACACCAGATCGCGTCGATCGAAATCACGCACCATCGGCTGCCTCTGGATCCGCCATTCCATGCCAGTTGGGACACCAAACCGCGTGTCCACTTCGACGCGACGGTGGTCCGGGTCCGGACCGACACGGGCCTAGAAGGCTATGGGTCGGGGGACCTGATGGTGGGTTTTGCCGGTCATGAGAACCTGTTTATAGGCCGTGACCCCTTGGCGATCGAGCGGCACTACCGCGTGCTGTCACATATCGATTTCCACTACGGCCGCTGCTGGCCGTTGGATCTCGCCCTGTGGGATCTGGCCGGCAAGATTACCGGGCAGCCGTGCTGGAAATTGCTCGGTGGCCTGTCGCGCAAAGTACGCGCCTATGCCTCCTGCGGCACGTTGCGCAGCGCGGTCGAAACGGCGGACGTGGCGGAACGCTTGTCGGAACAAGGGTTCCCGGCGCTTAAGGTGCGTTTCCACCGCGGTGATTGGCGGGATGACATCAAAGCCTTGGAGGCCGTGCGTGCGCGGCTCGGCGATCGTATCGAACTGATGGTCGATTGCAATCAAGGCTGGCGCATGGCCTGGGATACCGAAGCGCCGTGGTCTTACAAGGACGCGTTGGTCGTTGCGCGGGAACTGGAGCGGTTGCACGTCTACTGGATGGAAGAGCCGCTGCACCGTGCGGATGCGAGCGGTATGCGCTCCTTGCGTGAAGCGGTCGACGTACGCATTGCCGGCGGTGAGATGACACGCTCGCTGAGCGAGTTTAGGGATCTGATTGCGGGTCGCTGCCTCGATGTCCTACAGCCCGATGTGGCGCTTGTGGGGGGCATTACGGGGTGCCGCCGAGTGGCGCTGATGGCGCAGGAGCACAACCTCATTTTCACGCCGCATACGTGGACTAATGGGATGGGCGTGACCGCCAACGCGCACCTGTGCGGCGGTTGTACGGATGCGCCGTTTCTGGAGTTTCCCTACGATCCGCCCGAATGGAGTCTCGATCGCCGTGACTTCGTCATGGCCGAGCCCCTTACGGTAGATCGTGCGGGGTGGATTGATCTAGGACTCGCCCCGGGTATGGGCTACCGACTGGATGAGGCGCGCTTGGCGCACACTCGGATCGGCTGATTCAGTCCGCGATTGCCTGATAGACCAGATTGGTCCAGTCCGCTAGCAGCGCGTAGTCTTCGGGGAGGACCTGCTCGAAGTACATGGCGACCAAGGACTCTTTGGGGTCGATGATGACCGTCGTCGTGGCGTAGCCGCTCCACCCGTATTGACCGGCGGAGCCGAGTTGCCCGTAGGCTGCGGGGTCTTTCAGTACGCCGACGCCAAGCCCGAAGCCGTAGCCCGGCCAGCGCGTGGCGACGCTGCCGAGATGGTCGGCGCTCATCAGTTCCACCGTCTTGCGGCTCAAGATGCGTTGGCCATCGAAGGTGCCGCCATCCAGCAGCATCTGCGCAAAGCGCAGGTAGTCCTCGGGGGTGCCCGAGAGGCTGACGCCGCCGAAAGGGCGGTTGGTGAAGTGCGCGTAGTTCGCGCCGTTTGGCGTCGGCACGATACCGCCCTGTGGGTTTGGGCTGTAGAGCGTGGCGAAACGCGCAGCACGCTCCTCGGGTACACCGAAGACGGTGTCATGCATGCCGAGCGGTTCCAAAATCGCTTTGCGCACATAAGCATCAAAGGGCATGCCGGAAAAATGTTCGACCAGATACGCCTGTACGTCGGCAGAAAAGCTGTAGACCCATTTCGTCCCGGGGTTCGCCACGAGCGGCATCTTGGCAATGCGCTGGGTCATATCGGCTAGCGATGCGGGATGGTCATAGTCGATTTCGGCGGCCCGGTAGGCCTTATCGACCCCCGTGTTGCCGAATACGCCGTAGACGAAGCCTGCCGTATGGCGGAACACATCCTCGATCGTGATCGGCCGTTCCGGTGCGGCATAGATCGGCTTGCCGTCGGCGTCTTCGCCGGCATAGACCTTCACATCGCGGAACTCGGGCACGTATTTGGCCAGCGGATCGGTCAGTTGGAACTTGCCTTGTTCCAACAGGGTCAGCAACGCCACGGCGGTGATGGGCTTGGTCATCGAATACAGGCGGAAATACTGGTCCGTGCGCATCGGTTGGTGCGAACCGATATCTGACTCGCCATACGCTTTTTCATATGCCAGACGCCCATGACGAGCGATCACAACCACACCACCCGCGGCATGCCCGTCCCGAATCGACGCTTCCATCCGCTCGTCGAGTCGTTGCAGTCGGGCGCTGGATAGGCCGACTGATTCGGGCGTTGCTCGCGGAATGGGCGCTGCTGGCGGTTTGCCGGCGGCGAGGGTGGTGGTGCTGAATGCGACGAGCAGCGTCGCGAGACGTATAGAAGATTTCATAGGCCCAATCCTATCGTGGTCTGCCGGCGCCGTCAGCCCGAACTTTAGCGTCCCGTCCAGGACGGTTTGCGCTTCTCAGAAAAGGCCCGCGCGCCTTCGAGTAGATCCTCTGAACGGAGCACTTTCTGTACGGCGCCGAGCGCATCGTGCAGTTCGAACGCCTCGTTCTGCGCCACCATCTCGCTGTGTTGCAGTAACTGTTTGATGGCCGGGAAGAGCAGTGGCGGGCCCTCAGCGATTTGGGTCGCGATCTCACGCGCTTTTTCCATGGCGCTACCCGACGGCACGATCCAGTTCACCAAGCCCCAGTGCTTGGCTTCGGTCGCATCCATCGTCCGTCCCAGCATGAGCATTTCGACGGCAACGTGGTACGGGATGCGGCGGCGCAATTTGATAGTTGCCGCATCGGCCAGTACACCGACTTTGATTTCTGGCAGGGCAAACGTCGCATGTTCTTCGGCCACAATGAGGTCACAACCCAGCACCAACTCGAAGCCGCCACCAAAGGCGATGCCATTGACGGCTGCGATCACGGGCTTGTCCAGATTGCGCGGGTAGTTTAGCCCGCCGAAGCCGCCCACACCCCAGTCGGAGTCCGACGCTTCGCCATCAGCGGCGTTCTTCAGGTCCCAACCGGGTGAGAAGAACTTGCTGCCGGCACCGGTGAGGATAGCGACACGCAGGGCCGGGTCGTTGCGGAAACTGGTCCAAATTTCATTCAGTTGGCGACTGGTCGACAAGGCGATCGCGTTCGCTTTGGGTCGATCGATTGTGACTTCGAGAATGCCATTGTTGCGTTCGGTGCGAACGCCGCCGTCGATGCTCATGCTGATGACTCCGTGAGACGTATGAGCGCGTCGACTGCGACGACGCCCCGGCCTTGCGGCCGTACGATGATGGGATTGACGTCGAGTTCGACGAGTCGGTCGATATTCGCTGAGGCATAGCGCGCGACCGCCAACACCGCCGCGACCAAGGCATCCAAGTCGCCTGCGGGTTTGCCGCGGAAGCCCTGCAGTAGCCGCAACACTTGCAGTCGCGCAATCGCCGCACGAATGGCGTCGGAGGTAAACGGGGGGAGGACGGTGGTGCTGTCGTGCAGGTATTCGGTATATACGCCGCCGGCACCTAGGACCAGCACCTGACCAAATTGTGGGTCGACGGTAATACCGACCAGTATTTCCGCCACGCCATCCACGACCATTTGTTCGACCAGTACGCGGTCACTCAGGGCAGCGAGGCGCGTGGCGGTTGCGGCCGCTTCCTCGGCCGAGCGGATGTTCAGGGCGACGCCGCCCACATCCGACTTGTGCGCAAGGTCGGCGCTGGCGGCTTTGATCACCACGGGAAATCCAATAGCGCTCGCCGCTGCGGCGGCGTCGGCAATGCCGACGGTGCGGGCAATCGGCACGGGCAGTCCGTGCGCGGCTAATGCGGCTTTGCCTTCGTCCTCGCGCAGCGTGCGGATCGTCGTTGGCGGCGCCTTCGGGCGTTGCAACACGACCGGCGGGGCCGACCGCCAGCGCTCGCCAATGTGCGCGGCGGCATTTAGCGCCTCGAGACCTTCCCGTTGGCCCTGTAGCGGAATGACCCCATTCTCGGTGCAATGGGAGCGGATGCCTTCGTATAGCGTTTCGGGTAGAGAGGCCAACATGGCTGCGCGTGCGCCGGCTTTTTGGGCTTCCGCCACGAATAAACGGATGGGCCCGTCGAACGCTGCAGTATCCGAGCGGTCTGCCGGTGGGCAGTCCAGCATGAACGCCACGGCATCGTAGTGGGCTTTAAAGACGTTAGAAAATAGCGCCTGCATCTTCGGTTGGTTGAACCAGATGTAGGTGTGAAAGTCGAAAGGGTTCGAGATCGTCACACGAGCGCCGACGGCTTCTTGTACCGCGGCGCGAATCTCGATGGGCAGCGGTGGAAATTCCAGCGCAGTGTGGCGTGCGACGTCTGAGGTCATCGCCATGTCGCCACCGGAGGCGCCCATGACCAGCACTTTGCGGCCCGCTAGCGGCCCACCGGAATGCAGCACCTTCAGCGTCTCGACCAAGGTGGCGAGCGTATCGCAGCGGGCGATACCGGCATCGCGACAATAGGCATCAAAGACCGCATCCGCGCCGGTCATCGCGCCGGTGTGCGTGGCAGCCGCTTGCGCAGCGGCGGCGGTGCGGCCGGACTTGACCAGTGCAATGGGTTTGCCCGCCGCGCGCGCGGTATTGACCGCCTCGGCAAAGCGGCCGGCATCTTTGATGCCTTCGATATACAGGCCGAAGGCGGTCACCCGTGGATCGTCGCAGAGGGCCTCAATCAGGTCCTCGAGCGCCAGTCGCGTCTGATTGCCGACTGAAATGACGTAACCGATGGGCAGGTCGCGCTGATTGAACATCAGCGTCAGGGAGATCGTGCCGCTTTGACACAGAATCGCAACGCCGCGGTCGGATCGTGCGCCGCCGACCACTTGGTCGGGCCAGAGCGCGACGCGATCGAAAAAATTCACCAGGCCGTAGCAATTGGGTCCAGTAAAGGCCAGATCGCCGGACTGTTCGACCAAATTGGCGGTTAACTGACGACCTTCCTCGGTGGCTGTCTCGTCGAATCCGGATGCAAAGCCCACAAAGCCACCCGCTCCACGGCGGCGCAGCGCACCGGCTAAGTCCGGCAACTCGCTGGCGGGGGCAGCCAGAAACGAGGCGTCCGGTGCGCCTGGTAGTTCCTCGATGGAGCGGTAGTACGTGGTGGTCGCGTCCGATGGCCGGGTCGGGTGGATCCGCCAAAGCGTGCCTGTATAGCCGATTTGTTGGCAGGCGTTGGCCACGGCATCAGTCCAGTGACCGCCGACCAAGGCGATCGTCTTCGGCGCCAACAGGCGCCGTAGCGATTCGCGGTTCATGCGCGTTTCACGAGGGTCAGCACGCGGGAGCCTGGCCCCGCCCATTCGCCTGCTTCTGGGCCATTGAAGGCGCTGAGCGCCGCTTTAATGTGATCCGGGAAAGTGGCGGCACCGGCGTTTTCACCCTGCCGATAGTGCAGTAGCATGAATTCACCGGTGGCAGCCACGCCGTCTTTACCGGCAACGCGCACTTCAAAACCGAGGTGGATCCGTTTGTTGTCCAGACCGATTATATGGGCGCCGATTTCGAGGGTCTCCCCGAACTTCACCTCACGCAGCCAATGCGTGTGTGATTCGAGGGAGTACAACGTGCACTGCGTGCTCGCGCGGTAGGCCGCGTCGATGCCCACGGCATCCATAAAGGCATCGCAGCCACGGCTCATCGCCACCACATAGTAGGCGTCGTTGAGGTGTTGGTTGTAATCGATCCAGTCCGGTTGGACTGGCGTGCGATAGACGATCCTCGCGGCCATGTGTGCGTCCTCAGCCGATCTGCAGACGCTCACGCACCTCGGCCGGTCCGATGACGCGCGCACCCATGGCCTCGACGATGCCGCGGGCTTTGGTCACCAACTGCGCATTCGATGCGTACACACCCTTCGATAGGTACAGGTTGTCTTCCAGGCCGACGCGGACGTTACCGCCGTTGACAACCGAATTGGCAACCCAAGGCATCTGCATACGGCTGATCGCGAATGACGACCATACCGCGCCCTCAGGCATGAAGTTCTTCATCGCAAGCAAGTGTTCGGTGCTGGCCGGCACGCCCCATGCAATGCCCATGCACAATTGAATCAGGGGCGGCGGCAGGACCAGGCCTTCCTTGATCATCTGCTTCACGAACCACAGGTTGCCGGTGTCAAAAATCTCAAATTCCGGTTTGACGCCCAGATCTTTGCAGATCGCAGCGCCCTGACGCAGATAGTTCGGGGTCGAAATGTAGGCGCGGTTGCCGTCGCCGAAGTTCAGGCTGCCGCAGTCCAGCGTGCAGATATCTGGGCGATACTTGCCCTCCTGACACAGGTCAATCACGTGGCGCATGCGATCTTCTTGGCTGCAGAAGTCGCTGCCTGGGGCTGGAGTGTCCTTGAGACCCTCTTCACCGATCACGATGTAGCCACCCATGCCGCAGGTCAGGTTCACAATCACGTCGGTGCCGCTTTCGCGGATCGCCTTGACGACCGCGCGGTAGTGGCGGGTTTCCATCGAGAAGTTGCCGGTCTCCGGCTCACGGACATGAATGTGCACGATCGCCGCGCCGGCGTTGGCCGCATCGATGGCGCTCTGGGCGATCTGCTCGGGGGTCACCGCGCAGTAAGGACTCTTGGTGACCTTGGAATCGTCGCCGGTCACGGCGCAGGTGATCATCACGTCTTGGTTCATTGGGGCTCCCCTCTTAAGACCATTCCGTCATATTATCGCGCTCATAATATTTACGCCACCGCGCCCCGGAAGCCTCCAGGGGCTGTTAGCGGGGGCGATATCCGGAGTAGGGTGAGTCATGAAAAAGACACTCGGCACTTATTTGATCGAAGCGCTGGAGGCGCAGGGCGTGCGCCATGTGTTTGGCATCCCCGGCGTGCACAATCTGGAGCTGTATCGCGGCCTCGCGGCCTCTAGCATCCGCCATATCGCCGGCCGGCACGAACAGGGGCTGGGTTTCATGGCCGACGGGTACGCCCGCGCCTGCGGTGGGGTGGGCGTGTGTTTCACCATCACGGGCCCGGGCCTCACGAACATTGCCTCGGCCATGGCGCAGGCCATGCAGGATTCGATCCCGTTGCTGGTCATCTCCAGCGAGAACCGGCGTGGGGAAATGGGCACGGGGCAGGGTTTCCTGCACGAAATTCCCGACCAAATGGGGATTGCCCAGCGCGTCTCGCGGCATGCCGAGCGCATCCTCACGCCCGAGGACTTACCGCCGGCCTTGGAACGCGCGTTTCGCAATCGGGTGACGGGTCGGCCGGGGCCGACGTACTTGGAAATCCCGCGCGATGTGCTGACCGAAGAAGCTAGCCATTTAGCCCTGCCGAGCCGCTCGCCAGCCGTGCCGCCGGTGCCCGCGCCGGCGCTGATCGCGGCGGCCGCTCTACGCCTTGCGGCGGCCAAATCGCCGGTTATTCTCGTTGGTGGCGGTGCGGTTGCGGCGCTCGCGCAGGTGCGGCGGGTCGCCGAATGCCTCGATGCACCGGTGGTCATGACCGTCAATGCGCGCGGCTTGTTGCCGCCGGGGCACCCGTTGGCGGTGCCGATGAGTCCGTCGCTGGCGCCGGTGCGCGCACTGGTTGCTGCCGCGGACGTCGTGCTGGCCATCGGCACCGAGTTTGGCCAGACCGATTACGACATGTACGCGCTGTCAGAATTTGCGCAGCCACCCGGGTTGATCCGCATCGATATCGATCACGATCAGATGCGCCGCTCGGTACGCGCGGACAGTCCCCTGGTCGGTGACGCGGCCGCGACCCTCGATGCGCTCCTGGCCGCCGGACTGGGCAACAACCGCGATGCACAGGGCGCGACCCGTGCGCTGGAAGCGCGGGCGGGCGCCTTGGCGGCACTGTCGCCGGCTTACGTGCGCGAAATTGAGTTGCTGAATTTGATTCGGGACACCGTGCCGGGGGTCACGATCGTCGGGGATTCCACGCAGGCCGTGTATGCCGGCAATCTCGGCTATGCGGCCGCGACGCCTGGCACTTGGTTCAATAGCGCCACCGGCTACGGCACGCTCGGTTACGCGCTACCGGCATCCACCGGCGCCGGTCTGGCGCGACCTGATCTACCGATCGTCTGTCTCGTCGGTGACGGTGGCTTACAATTTACCCTTGGCGAAATGGCCGGTCCCCGGGATGTGGGTGCCTGGACGGCCATCATCGTCTGGAACAATTACGGCTATGGCGAAATCAAGACGTCCATGATTGCGGTCGACATCGAACCCGAGGGTGTCGATATTCAACCGCCGGATTTTTCGCTGCTCGCTGCGGCCTACGGCTATGCGCACCGGCGGGTCGATGATGTCCGCAGTCTGGAGGCGGCGCTACGTGAGTTCGGATCTCGACGGCAAGTCGTCGTCATCGAAGTGCGTGCGGAGGCGTTCGAATGAAACACCGTTTCGCACCCATAGAACATTGGATTGCGCATGAAGGCGGCGTGGATCCCTGGGCCATCCATTGGGAAGCGCGGCAAGCCAAAGACCGTGGCGAAGACGTTATTTTACTAAGCGTCGGTGATCCTCCTATCGATACGCCGGTACCCGTGGTCGATCGCGCCGTGGCGGCGCTGCGCAGTGGTGATACGCATTACACAGAAATACTCGGTAAAATGCCGCTACGCGAACGGATTGCGGCGATGCATGCCGAGCGTACTGGCATCCCCTGCGCGGCAGAGAATGTTGCCGTGTTGGCGGGCACGCAGAATGGCTTGTTCATCTCTTCGTTGTGCCTGGCGAGCCATGGCGATGAAATCATCACCATCGATCCGATGTACACGACCTATCCGGCCTCCATCCAGGCCTCTGGCGCTAAGTTAGTGCGCGTACCGGCACACGCCAGTATGGGCTTTCACCCAGACCTCAAGGCACTGGAAGCGGCCGTGACGCGCAGTACGCGAGCCATCTTTTTAGCGACCCCCGGCAACCCTACCGGCGTCATCCTCTCCGAGAGTGATTGCGACGGCATTGTCGATATTGCCAAGCGCCACGGACTTTGGATTGTGTCTGATGAAGTGTATGCCGGCATTGCGGATGGCAACCGGGTGCCGAGTCTCGCAGCGCGACTGCCCGATCAGGTGATCACGGTGGGCAGTCTCTCGAAGAGTCACGCGATGACCGGTTGGCGCGTGGGTTGGCTGATCGGCCCCGCGGACCTCGTCAAACTGGTGGAAGAACTGGCGCTGTGCATGCTCTATGGTATTCCTGGTTTTATTCAAGAAGCTGCCATAGCGGCCATGGACATCCGTGTAGAAACCGAACGCAAAATGCATGACTACTGTCGGGTGCGGCGCGATGTGCTGTACCGGGCTGTAGCCGATATTCCCGGCGTGCAGGCGTTGTGGCCGGATGCGGGGATGTTCATGCTGCTCGACGTGCGCGGCACGGGTCTCGGTAGTGCAGCGTTCTTACGCGGGTTGTTTGAAACGGAGAAAGTGTCCTTGCTGGACGGCGCGGCCTTTGGGCGCGAAACCGACGGCTTCTTGCGTGCGTGTTTTGCTGCCGAGCCGGCTGAACTCGAGGAGGCCGGACGTCGTATCCGGCGCTACGCGGCGAGTCTGGCCTGAGACGGCCAGACTCGCGCTCCATCGCTCAAAGCCTATAGGTGTAGGTGAGACCAATGGTTCGTGGACGGAACGTCCACGAATTGCGTTGCGGCGTGGGCTGCGTCCACAGGTAGTTGTTGTTGCTATCTACGGGGATGTTGTAGTCGGACTGCCCGAGTTGGTAGTTCGTAATCGTGCGCGAGTCGAACAGATTATCGATGAACAACGCCAGCGAGGAGTTGCCAAAGTTGACGCCACCACGCAGGGAGGCGAAGTGGGTCGAACTGACCGGCGTGACGTACGGGTTGTACTGCACCGAGTTGGGATCCTGCAGGGATGTTAGCCAGTGATTTTGTGACGCGTATTGCCAGTCCATGCGTACAAATGCATCGTCCTCGCCGGCTCTAAAGTTGTACTGCAGGCCCAGAGATGCCGTCCAAGGAGGCGATGACGCGGGGCTACCGTTCACGGCGCCTTCACCCGAAATAGCGTCACCGGCAGAGGCCAGCAGCGGTTTTGGTGCGCGCGTCGACTCGGTATAGCGCGCGCTGGTATAGCCCAGCGCGGCATCCAGCGAGAAGCCCCCGCCCAGTACCGACTCGACCTGTAAGTCAAATCCCTTAGCGACTGCAGAACCTAGGTTGTCTGTGAACTGTAGGCCACAGTTGTAGGGGACGTAGACGCTTTGCTGAATGTTTTGCCACTTAATGTAGTAGACACTCGAGGCGATGCGCAGCCGACTAGACGGACTGTTCTTTGAACCGATTTCGTAACTCTGAGTGGTATCGGAGTTGTAAGCCTTGGGCGCGCCGTCTGGGTAGCCCGTTTGATTCAAGCCGCCATCGCCGTCGCAGAAGTTCGGCAGTGGACTATTGCCGCCGCCGGGGCGAAAGCCCTTGGCATAGGTGAAGTAGTAGAGATTGGCCGGATCTGCCTGGAAGGAGAGGCCGAGTTTTGGCGTAAACGCGTTCTCACTCTGCGAGGCGGCGGCGGTCTCACGGCCAAAATTCAGATACCCGTCACCGACGTGGTTTAAGTTAAAACTCTGGTGTGCGTAGCGACCACCGACGGTCAGTTTAAGGCGATCGGTGAGAGCATAGGCCCCCTCGCCGAACACAGCGACCTGACGATCCGTGGCGGTCATATCGTTCAGGTAGGTCGCACAGTTGGGTAATTGGTAACCCTGCGGATTGCCATCGTTGCAGGTGTAGTTGGTGGTGCCGTAGTAGTCGGCAGGTGCCATTCCGAGCAGATCGTTCCACAGCGATTCAATTTGCGGGTCATAGAGCACTTCGGTGCTGCGCTCCTTCGAGGTGGCGAAGAAAGCACCGACCGTCCACACGAAACGACCCGCAGGGTCATTAGACTGCCAACGAACCTCTTGCGTGAATGACTCTTGCCGATTCGTCATCACGTTCGGACCCGAATAGCCGGCGTAGCCTGCCGGCAAGTGGGTGCCATTGCCATCTAGTAGTGGATACCAACTGCACGGGACGCCGTTCATTGGGTCGCCGGCATAGTTCCCGCAAGAGCCGGTATTGGGGCCTTGGGACTGATAATAAGCCAAGTTGTAGACGCTACCCTGATAGCCCGTCCGTTCATTACGATGGTAGTAGGAGGTGTTGGAGATAATCCGCGTCTTGCCGGCATCGATCTCGATCTTGAGCGCCGGTAGGTAGTATTCGTCAGGCGTCGGGATGCGCTCGGGACTGGCATTGACGAAGTGACCGCTAGAGACGTTCGAATACGCATCCCAGAACGTCGATTGATCATGCTTACGCGAATTTTGGTACATCACGCTGGGCGTCACGGCGACGCCCTCCATGGGTTGCCAAAGAAACGCAAGTCGCACTGCCATTGAATTGGTCCGATTTGCACGCGCATCCACGACAGCGCGACTGGTCGGGTCGACGCGGTCTATCCAGCCGCCGTCATGCCGATACCAAATGCTCGCGCGATAGCCCAGTACGCCGTCGATGAGCGGTCCGCCGTGCGCGATGCCTGCTTCCCCGCTCAGATCCCCGCCGCGCGTGGTGGAGAGTTCGGAACGGACGTAGGTGGATTCTCTGGAAACACTCGGCTGGTTCATGATGTAGCGCACGGTGCCGCCCTCCGAACCTGAGCCGAAGAGCGTGCCCTGCGGGCCGCGCAGCACCTCGACGCGGTCGAGGTCAAAGGTTTTGGGAAGCGCGTCGTCTGGGCTAAAACCGACCGCCCGCATTTGAATGGGCGTGTCATCGATGTAGATGCCGGTGGTGCCTGCGCCACCGGAGGAGGAGATGCCCCGGATCGAGATGGCATTAGTGCCCGTATTGTCGATGCTCACGCCGGGCGTGAACCGTACGACGTCTTGGAAGTCCTTGATGCCTTTGGCATCCAGAGACTCCTGGGTCATGGCGGTTACGGAGATGGGGACTTTGCTGAGCGATTCCTCATGCCGGGTCGCCGTGACGATGATCTCTTCGAGTTGCCCCGTCTTTGGGTCGGCGGCCTGGGCCGTGAGGCTGATCGCCATGGTCAGAATGGCTAGGCTCTGTCGGTGCATGTTCATCACGAGGTTCCCCCACTAATTTTTTATTCCGTCGCGTGCCGCGGCAGGCGCTTTAAGTATCCAGCACCGCAGTGGCGTCGGCGGCCCAGTGCACGTGCACTTGATCACCCCAGTCGATGGCCCAGTCGAGCGTACGACGTTCGTTCTGCGAAAACACGGTGAGCAATTGACCACCCGCCGTTTTGATCCGATAGATCGAGCGATTGCCTAAGTAACCCAGTTCTAACACTTCACCACAGGAAGAGTTCGCGCTGGTATCCGGTATAACCACTTTCGAAAGATGCATTTTTTCAGGCCGGACGGCCACGGTGACCCGAGCGCCGACTGCAAACGCGCGGGTTTCACGGGATCTGACGCGGCCGACAGTTTCGGTGGCAACGGTCACTAGGCCATCGACCTGCGACTCCACCACCCCCTCAATGAGGTTGGCCGTGCCAAAGAAATCTGCCACAAAGCGACTGCGGGGATATTCATACACCTCGGCCGGTGTGCCTACTTGGAGGACATGGCCTTGGTCCATGACGGCCACCCGGGTGGCTAAGGCCATGGCTTCATCCTGGTCGTGCGTGACCACAATGAAGGTGATGCCCAATTTATACTGGAGGTCCATCAGCTCGAACTGGGTGCTTTCCCGTAACTTTTTGTCGAGCGCGCTCAATGGTTCGTCGAGCAGCAGTACTTTGGGGTGCTTGATCAGGGCGCGAGCGAGTGCGACCCGTTGCCGTTGGCCACCGGAGAGTTGATGGGGCTTGCGCCGGCCTAAGCCGCCGAGTTTCACCATCTCCAAGGCTTCCGTGACGCGACGCACGCACTCGGCGCGAGCGATGCCATCGCGCTTAAGGCCGTAGGCGATGTTGTCCTCGACCGTCATGTGCGGGAACAACGCATAGGATTGGAACATCATGTTGACCGGCCGTTCATAGGGCGGTACGTCGGTCATGTCGACCCCATCAATGACAATCCGACCTTCGGTGGGCGTCACGAATCCCGCCAGCATGCGCAGTAGGGTTGTTTTGCCGCAGCCGGATGCGCCGACGAGGGCGAACATCTCGCCGCGGTAAATCGACAAATCAACGCCGGCCACCGCGGTGAAGTCGCCGTAGCGCTTTTTGACGCCTTCGATAGTGATTTGCGGCCGAGCCGTGGCGTCTAGCCACGGCCGGTCGTTCGTATTCGGGCGCTGGGGTGCGATCACCATGCCGTATTCCGTGTGCGGATCGAATAGTACCGAGCGTATCCGAACGCAGAGGACATGGGGATGTCTTTTACCGATCCGCCGGCGGCGTCAGCCGGCGCCGATCCGGAGCGAAGAACGGCCTTTCGACTACAGTCGCTGCCGCCATGCGGCGCTCCCAGACCAATTCCCGATGCAAGTAAATGTCCGCATGGACGCGTCGCCCCATTTCAAAATATGGAGCGTCGAGTATGGCCAGCGCGATGTTGCGCTTGCAGGTCGGCGACCACATCGCTGAGGTAATGAAGCCGCACTCGCGCTGATCCCGGGGTGATGCGTACAGCAAGGCGTTGTGGGCGGGCTTGTTGCCCTCAATATCCAAGCCGACCAGCATGCGCCGTAGGCCCTCGGCTTTCTGCCGCAGCAGCGCGCGACGACCATTGAAATGCGGTTTCCCCAGATCGACGAGCCAGTCCAGACCCAGTTCGAGGGGGGTCCGTTCCCGATGCATCCGGATCGTGTGTTCCGCCGAGAGGAAGTCGATATTGGGCATCAGAAAGCCCGCCTCGATCCGGGCGAGGTTCAGCGCCTGGGAGCCAATCGCACGGATGCCGCGCGTGCGACCCGCTTCCACGAGTGCGTCCCAAATCGCGATCGCATGTTCCGGCTGCATCCACAGCTCGTAGCCCAGATCGCCAGTAAACCCCGTGCGCGAGACCATGATGGTGCGCCCGGCGCTTTGGAACTCTCGGAACTCGAAGGGCTTGATCTGCTCCGCGCCGACCAAGCCAAACTTCTTCAGTACGTAACAACTGGTCGGCCCTTGCAGTGACAGGGCCGCGACCTGCGCGGTGATTTCCTCGACCACCACATCGAACCCTATTGCGGAGTCGAGCAACCAATCCAGCTGCCGCTCTGCGGTGCAAAGGCGGAAATCCTGATCCGCAAAGCGGAATATGGTGCCGTCGTCGAGGATGTGTCCACTATCGTTGCACCAGACGACGTAGCTGACTCGACCGATCTTTAGTTTGCGCACGTCCCGGGTGACCAAGCGGTTCAGATACCGCTCCGCATCGGGGCCGACGACGCGATATTTGATCATCGGCGTGAGGTCGTACAAGGTCGCGGCGTTGCGGATGGCAAAGTATTCTTGTTCGACCGTCGTAAAGACATCAACGGTTGTATAACCCGACCACGGGACAAAATTGTCGTTCTGCGAGAGCGCGCGGGCGCGCTCATGGAACGGCGTATCCAGTAGTGGCTTGCGAAAATGCGGTGGCGACGGGTAGTCGTGGCCAGTGCTCATGGGCGGCTCCTCAGGATGCGCTCGGCAGCCAGGCGGCCCGGTAGGCCCGTGAGACCGCCGCCTGGATGCGATCCGGCGCCACACAGGTACAGGCCCTGCAGCGGCGAATCGTACTGTGCAGCCCCCGGGAAGGGTCGCACCATCAAGAATTGATCAAAGGCCAGGTCGCCGTGATGCCAGTGCCCACCGGTCACGCGACACTCGCGCTCAAGGTCACTCGGTAACAACAGTTCGCTGTGTAGGACCCGTGCTGAAAGACCGGGCGCCACTGCGTCGAGGGTTGCCAATGTGTTCTGGAGTAGCGCGGCGCGGGCGGCACTGGTCCCGGCCTTCGTGTCGAAGGCCGCGTAATTGACGATCGCGGTTAACACATGCTGGCCTGCGGGCGCGAGCGACGGATCGTGGATCGTCGGCACGGTGACCTCGAGCGCGGGGTGCGAGGATACTTCGCCGTACTTGGATGCGTTAAAGGCGCGCTCGATATAGTCCAACGACGGCGCGACCAACAAGCGATCGCCCAAACGGGATGGCTCCAGTCCTTGCAACGTCGGCAGGCCGTCGAGTGCCAGATGCAATTTGGCCGTGATCCCGCGCTGACGGAAATGATCCACTCGGCGCACGAAGCCCGTGTCTAAGTGGGCGGTGCCCAGTAGTGACAGAAAGGTTTGGCGGGGATCGACATTGGAGACGACGCGCGGGGCACAGAGGCGTTCGCCGGTGGCCAGATCGATGCCAACCACCCGATCCTCTTCCACCGCAATGCGGGCGACGAGAGCATCGGTACGGAGCGTGACGCCGGCCGCTTGCGCCGCGTCAGCCAGCGCCACGGCTAGGGCGCCGGGTCCACCGATAGGCAGGGAATAGCCGTTCGCACTGGTGGTTTCGCCGGCGCGACGGCTCAGCAGGGTTAGCACCGTGCCGGGGGCGCGCGGGCCGAAATTGGAGCCGAGGATTGCATCCATGCCGAGCGCGGCCTGCAACAGGGGGTCTGCTAGCTCGTCCGTCGCCAAATCGTACACATTCATGCCGACGATTCGCAGGAATTCCCGCATGTCGCGCCGACCGAGCAGTCGCAGTCGCAGCCCCATCTTCAGCAGGCTCCAACGGTCCTGGAAGTCGGTGCTGCCGAGCCGTGGTGGGCAACTGCTTTGCACGGCATTGAGAAATTGCGCGTAGCGATCGAGACGCGCGGACAAGTGCGCCCACGCGTGCGCGTCGTTGGCACTCGTGCCCGACACCTGCCCACCCAGGATGCGGACGGACCGCTCGGGTGTGACCACCGTGGTCGACAATTTGCGCGCCGCCCAGCGCAGGCCGTGGCGCTCCAGCTGCAGTTCCCGAACCGATTGATCCGAAAACTGGTGAATCAGTTGCGCGCCGACTGCCGCTTTGAAACCGGGTGCAAATTCGCGCGCCGCCGCGAAGCCGCCGACGGCACTGCCGGCCTCCAGTACCAACACGCTTTGTCCGGCGCGGGCGAGGTGCTGTGCGCAGACCAGTCCGTTGTGGCCGGCACCAATCACGATCACGTCCCATGCGTGCGTGGTCATGCCGCACTCCTGCCAAGATCCGCAAGGACGCGTCGGGCGCAGTTGGCGCCGGGCGCGCCCATCACGCCACCGCCGGGATGGGTCGAAGAGCCCGACATATAGAGGCCGTTTACCGGAGTCCGATACTGGGCATAGCCTGGCACTGGCCGATTGAACAGCAACTGGTCCATGGTCAGTTCGCCTTGGAAGATGTTGCCCTCGGTCAGGCCAACCTCTCTCTCGATATCCCAAGGCGTACGCACTTCGGCATGCAGGATCAGGCTCTTGAAGTTAGGGCTGTGCTCGGCAATGGCATCGATGACCGTGGCCCCAAACGCGGTGCGTTTGGCATCCGTCCAGGGCCCATCGGCGAGCTCGTACGGGCAGTACTGCACGAACACGGACATGTAATGTTTGCCGTCAGCCGCCATGGTCGGATCAATCTGCGAAGGAATCAGCATGTCCAGATAAGGCGCCGCGGACCATCGCCCTTCCTTCCAGTCGTCATAGGCTCTTTCCATCATCTCGAGCGTGTCGGTGATGTGCATATCGCCGCGCAATGCCGGGCATCCGGCCGGGATGGCCGGGAACGATGGCAGGCCGTCCAGTGCGATATTGAGCTTGCCGGAGGAGCCGCGAATTTTGAAGCGGCGGACCGCGGTCAGGAACTCCTCGGGGAGGTGTTCAGGCTCGACACAATGGAGGAATGTCCGCTTCACATCCATATTGGACACGACAACGCGCGCACGAATTTCTTCACCCGAATCGAGCACGACGCCGCGGGCACGCCCGCCTTGGACTAGCACGTGGTCCACGGGGGCCGATACCCGCACATCCCCGCCACTGGCGCGCAGGGAGGAGGTCAGTGCCGAGGTCACGGAGCCCATGCCACCGCGCGCGAAGCCCCAGGCGCCCACGGTCTCGTCGATATCGCCCATGTAGTGGTGCAGCAGCACATAGGCGCTGCCCGGCGAGCGGGGTCCGAGTGCCGTGCCGATGATGGAACTACCGGCGAAATGGGCTTTGACGATTTCACTTTCGAAGTATTCGTCCAGAAAGTCAGCCGCCGACATGGTCCAGAAGCGCAGCGTGTCGTACATGCGCTGCTCGCCCATGCCGTTGAAGCGGGCGCCTAGATAGAGCAACTCCGTAAGGTCGCGGGGTTTAAAAGAAGTGGGGTCCGGCGGCTCGCGTAGCAGCAGCGGTCGAATGAACTTGCACTGGCGCATGACGTCGCGCGAGTAGCGGTCATAGGCCTCCGCATCGCGCGGGGAGTGGCGCGCGATTTCCCTGCGTAGCGCATCATGGTTATCGTATAGCGCGAGATGTCCGCCGCCCCGCATCATGGTGCAGCCCGAGTCGTAGGGGATGATCTGCAGCCCGTGCTTGGGTAGCTCCAACGCGCGCATGATTTCCGGGCGCAGCAGACTGCACACATAGGAACAGTTTGAGTACGTGAAGTCCTCGTATAGCTGGCGGCTCACTGCCGCACCACCGATATAGTCGTTGCGTTCCACGACCAGTACGTCGAGGCCTGAGCGCGCGAGATAACAGGCCGCGACCAGTCCGTTGTGGCCGGCACCGACCACAATGACGTCATGCGTTTTGGGTGTGGAGCTGCTCATGCGTCTAGCCGTGTTTTTCCAGTCGGCCGGCTGCCCGGGCTTCAATCGTTGCGTCCACTGCGATCTCAAAACCCTTCAGGGTGTCGGCAAGGCAGGAGTCGTCATGGGCTGCCGAAATGAACCAGGGTTCGCGCGAATCAGGCTCACAGAGGACGCCTTCGTCATGCAGCACCTGGGCCATTGCATCGTAGAAGGCATAGTCGCTGCTCTTCCAGGTGCGGTAGTTGCGCGGGGGCTTGGCATCGAAGTAGAGGCCGAACATCGAGGGATGGCCGACGAAGCTGTGTGGAATGCTGCGCGCAGATAGCACGGTGGTCATGCCTTGCATGAGGCGATTGCCATAACTGGCGATCCGTTCGAGTGCGTCCGTTTCATCCAGGATTTCCAGGCATTTCTCCGCAGCTGCCATGGAAACCGAGTGTGCGGTGTAGGTGCCGCCGTGGGCTACCCCACTGCCGAACTTGCGCATGATGTCTTCGCGGCCGGCAACCACCGAGATCGGGTAGCCGTTGGCTACTGCCTTGGCCAGTGTGCAGATGTCGGCCTTGACGTTGTAGAGTTCTTGGACGCCACCACGGGCAACGCGGAAGCCCGTCTTGACCTCGTCGATGAACAGCAGCACGCCGTACTTATCACATAGTTCGCGTGCGCCGCGCAGGTACTCGGGCTCGGCCGCGATGCCTAAGCAATTGCCCATGATGGGCTCGATGAGCATGCAGGCCACACGGCCGGCGGTGCGCTTAAACGTTTCTTCCAGCTGATTGAGGTCATTGGCCTGTACAAAGTGCGCGAAGCTGCGTACGCCGAGGGGAATGCCTTGGCTATAGGGAGCAATTTCCGGCTCACCGGTTTGCGACCATTTCTCCATGGGCGTGTACCACATCGCGGCATCGAACAGACCGTGGTAGCTGCCCTCGAGCATGATGTATTCATCGCGCTGCGTGTAGGCACGTGCCAGACGCAATCCGGCCATGACCGCTTCAGTGCCGGAGTTCGAGTAGCGCACCAGTTCGGCCGCTGGGACCATCTTGGAGATGCGCTCAGCAACGCGAAATTCGCGTTCCGTTGCCAAGGCGAAGACGCCGCCGACCGCAATTCCTTCGCGCGCGGCGGCGTCCACCTCTGGGTGGGCGTAGCCGAGGATGGCCGGACCGTAGCCGAGTCGATAGTCGACGTATTGGTTGCCGTCGATGTCTTCAAGGCGGGCGCCCCGGCCCTGTTTGACGTAGATCGTCCGGTCTTCACCCCAGTAGCGGAAGTTGGACGCCACACCGAGCGGCAGCCTCGTGAGGGCTTTCTTGAAATGGGCATTGCTTCGGGTCAGATCACGCGGCATGGCTTGCTCCGGCAGGTCAACTGGGGTGCCTCAAGGCACCGTGGACGCTAGCATTTGGTGGCACCCGGAGTCCACGTTATTTTATACGCACGTATAGAATATTGTCCGCAACCGCTGTGCACGCGTGCGGCATTGTTTGTGTTGCCTAGGGCGGAAAATTAATTATAATTAAATCAGTAAGTTATAATAAATATAGGAGTATTTCAGATCTCCATGCAGAGGCCTTTGCTCTTGCGGACAGTGGCCATTGGCGCGTAAATTGAACGACCGTATACAGGTCCGTGGTGTAGGTTTATGCGTACTTCAGCGTCGCCTCCGAGACAGGCACTGGCCGCGTGGGTGTACAACCACCCGGAAATGATGCGTTTGGAAGTCGAGCGGATCTTGCGCCCGAGTTGGCAGATTGCCTGTCACGTCAATTCGATCGTCCGGCCCGGCGACTACACCACGTTGGCGTTGGGTGCCGATAGCCTTGTTGTGCTTAGGGATCGCGAGGGTGCAGTTCGGGCCTTCCACAACCTGTGTCGGCATCGCGGGACGCGACTGTTGGATGGCGATGGCCACTGCCCGGGGCTGATCGTCTGTCCGTACCACGGCTGGAGCTATCAGTACGACGGGCGTCTGAGCGGCGTGCCTGCGCGCGAGAGCTTTCCTGGGCTGGATCGGGAGGCGCATGGCCTAAAACCGGTCCACGTCGAGATTCTGATGGGCCTGGTTTTTGTCTGCGTCGGTGAGGTACGACCGGCGCCCCTGCGCGACACGTGGGGTCCCTTTGTCGCAGAACTGGAGCCGTATCGCATTGCGCAAATGCAGCCGCTCGGTGCTATAGGCGAGGAAGAGTGGAACGTCGATTGGAAGATTGCGATGGATAATAACCTCGAGTCCTATCACGTGCCGGTCGGGCACCCCGGCCTGAATCGGATGGGTACGCCGGACTATGACGATCAAAAAGGGGCCTTGGGCGTTTCGCGTGGCATCAGTTGGCTGCGCGATACCCCGTCCACGCGGTGGAGCGAGCGCGCCTATCAGCGACTACTGGCCAAAACGGCGCTCGATCTGCCGGAGGCACAGCGCCGTTCATGGCGGTTTTTTACCGCGTTGCCGAACCTCGGGATCGACCTGTACCCTGAGCAGATGGATTTTTTCCAGATTCTGCCGCGGGGTCCGGGGCGCTGCACGATCCGCTACGCGTTGTTCGGCCATGCGGACGAGCGGCGGGAAATGCGGGCGCTACGTTGGCTCGGTAGTCGGATCAATACCGCGGTGTATGAGGAAGACCGGTGGCTGTGTGAGCGCGTCTACCGCGGCTTGCAGTCGTCGAGTTATACGCCAGGCCCGTTGTCATCGATCGAAACATGGATGAGTGACTTTCATGATTTGCTTGCGTCTGCGATCCCCGAGATACGCAATCTGACGCCACCCAGAGAGTTTGCTCCTGACCCACGTAGGTGATGCATGACCACCGAGCATCCGTTCGATCCCACGGCCGGCGAGTTCAATGGACTGCGGCAACTCGTGCATACCTTGCCCAGCCGTTGGTATTTTGACGAGGCGCAGTACGAGCGCGAACGCCAGGAAATCTGGTTCAGGCAGTGGGTGTACCTGTGCCGCGTCGATACGCTACCCGACGTGCGCTCCTATCGCACTTTCCATCTGCTCGGGCAGCCGGTTCTCTTGGTGCGCGATGAGGCCGGTGAGATCCGGGCTTTCTACAACGCGTGTCGGCATCGGGGATCCGCACTATGCCGCGAACCGGAAGGCCGTTTTGGGCCGGGCGGCATTACTTGCCCGTATCACGCCTGGACCTATCGCTTGAATGGGCAGTTGGCGCGTATCCCCTCGGCGGGTCGTCCCCATCACGTGGATGTGGACGGCACCCAACTGCACTCCATCGCGGTGCAGATCTGGCGCGGCTTTGTTTACGTCAATCTGTCTGGGGACGCCGCGACGCTAGCCGACAACTTCAATGCTAACCTCGGTCTCTTTGATCATTGGCCATTGGAAGATCTCGTTGTAGGTCACCAGTTGACTAAGCGTATTCGCTGCAATTGGAAGGTTTTCTGGGAAAACTATAACGAATGCCTGCATTGCCCTGGTGTGCATCCAGGCCTGATCGATGCGGTACCCATTTATCGCCGCGGCATCATGGAGCAGCGCGATGACCCGAATTGGACGTCGATGGCGACGCAGGATGACCCGCTCTACAAAGGGGGGATGAAGCGTGGTGCGGTGACGTGGACAGTGGACGGCCAGTCCCTCGGTCACGAGTTTCCGGACCTCACCGACGCCGAGCGCGCGCTAGGCTATCAATACATGACTAGTTTGCCGTCGCAGTACCTCGTCCTGCACGTCGATCATGTGCGCTCATCGCGGATTCTGGCATTAGGGCCTGAGGAGACGGAGCTGCATATCGAGTGGCTGTTTCCCAAGGAAACCCTAGCGGATCCAGCGGTCGACATCATGAACGCCTGCAACTTCTCCGCTACGGTCATGCACGAAGATGGCGAAGTGTGCGAATTGGCGCAGCAGGGCATGCACGCAGCGCCGCATGCGCACGGTCTGCTCATGCCCGAGGAGTACGACGTGTGGCGTTTCCAGGAATGGGTGCGCCAGTCGCTCGCAGTCCGTTGACCCCGAGCGACTGGGCGCGCACGCCTCAGCCCAGATGTACCCAAGCGGATTTGGTCTGGGTGTAGCCGAGTAGGCTTTCAAGGCACTTGTCACGACCTTGGCCCGATTGCTTGTAACCGCCGAACGGTTGCGTCATGTCGCCGTGATCAAAGCAGTTCACCCAAATGACGCCAGCCTCCAGATCACGAACCGCCTTGTGTGCGGTAACCAGATCGCGCGTCCAGACCGAGGCGGCCAAGCCGTAAATAGAGTCATTCGCGATCCGAATCGCCTCGGCGAGGTCATCGAACACGATGACCGACCCTACGGGCCCGAAGATTTCTTCGCGCGCGATCGTCATTTGGTTGGTTACGCCCGAAAATAGGGTCGGGTTGACGTAAGAGCCCGCCAGGCTCGGACGGTCACCGCCAAATTCGAGTTTGGCGCCTTCGCGCACACCGGTTTCGATCAGGCTGGTGACGCGGCTGCAGTGGGAGTCCGTGACCAGAGGCCCCAGATTGGTCTCTGGATCGAGCGGATCGCCGGCTCGATAGGCGTGTTGGCCCGCCGCGCGGAATTTGGCGATGAATTCCTCGGCGATGGAACGGTGCACTAGCAATCGCGAGCCCGCGTTACAGACCTCACCCATGTTGCCGAAGATGCCATTGATCGCGTAACTGACCGCGCGATCCATATCGCCCAGATCGGGCAGGAAGATCTGCGGCGATTTACCGCCGCACTCTAGGCTGACCCGTTTCATGTTCGAGCGGCCCGCAGCAATCAGCATCAGCTTGCCAACTTCGGTGGAGCCTGTGAAGGCGATCTTGTTCACGTCCATATGCAGAGAGAGCGCTGCGCCGACCGCTTCGCCGAGACCATTGACGACGTTAAAGACGCCGGCCGGACCGCCGGCTTCGACGAACAGTTCCGCCATCACCAATGCAGACAGGGGCGACTGTTCTGCCGGCTTGAGCACGACTGAGTTGCCTGCGGCGAGGGCGGGAGCCACCTTCCACGACGCCATCAGCAGCGGATAATTCCAAGGCACGATGCAACCGACGACGCCGAGCGGTTCACGCAGAATGTAATGAAAGGCGTCGGACGCCGTGCTGGTGACGCTGCCGTCGATCTTGTCAGACAGTTCGGCGAAATAGCGGAAGGTCTGCGAGGCGGACGGTACGTCGATGCCCAGCATGTCGCGAATCGGCTTGCCCATGTTGAGCGTGTCGAGCAACGAAATGCGCTCGGCGTTGGCATCGATCAAATCCGCAAAGCGCTGCAGCACGCCCATGCGGTCGCGCGGTGCCATGCGGCGCCACACACCACTTGTGAACGCGGCGCGACCGGAGGCAACGGCACGATCCACCAGGGCGCTATCGCCAGCAGCAACTGTGCACAGTTCCTTACCCGTGGCCGGGTTCGTGACGGAGAAACGCGCGGCGCCGCCGGCAACGTGGACGCCATCAATAAAATGGCCGGTGTGGTAGCGCAGGGCCGCGGCGCGGTCATGCCAGTCTTGGGTAGTCAGGGTCGTCATGGAGGGCTCCGTCGTTTCAAGATGCACGGCAGTGAGGCCGCGCTGTAGGTGGGTTATGAGGCGTTTCGTGCGGTGTAGTTCTGTCGCAGTGCTTGTGCGTCGAGGCCGCGTTGGGTCGAAGCGGCGATGGCGAGGTAAGATCTGAACTGGCGATTGAGTAGATACCGTAGGACTGCCGATTGTTTAGGGTTGTCGACCCGATCATACCGCCACTGACGCACCCGGGCGCGACCGGATCGGATCGGTTGCACGGCGGTCACAGTGAGCCCTGCAGGACCGATGTCCACCAGTTGATTGGGCTCGAGCCAAATGCTCAAGCCGGCGTGCTCCCCTTCGGTCAGATGCCGGAATCGATCCGCGCTCCACCCGGGGGTACTCCAGCTGGCCGCCGTCTCGGTCGGTGGCGCGTGACCGCGCCATAGATCCACCAACACCGACCAGTCAGCCTCCACCACAACGTCCTCGATGTGCGGCGCACCCAGCGTGAGCGTGTCCACCCGCGCAGCGATAGTGGCTGACGGCGGCGGCGAGTCCGCAGACGCCGATACCCAGATGAGGCTGCCGGTGGTGATGCACAGGTGCGGCTGCAGAGCCGCTACACCCGCACCGAGGTTGCGGCCATTGAGATCGTACGCAATCGCATGCGTTCGGCAATGCAGCGTATCGATTGGACGACCGCGCGGCCCTTCGATCAACGCATGGGGGCGGATGGGGCAGCGATTGGCAAAGGCGCGTAAAACGAGGTCGCTGCCGCGGACCACTAGCATGCGGTCGCTGGGGGTTTCCACCACGGCGGTGGCGCCTGGCACGGCGAGGTCCGTCACGCGACCAGCGAAATGCCATCCCAGGTCGCCCAGCGGTAGCCCCAGCGTGGAGGCGGTGCGCCGGCCGAAGGACGCCGGGAACACGGAGCGCAGGTAGCTGTCCATGCGGTGCCGCGCCGCGCCGCGATCAATCGCCGCCTCGGTCTGGAAGGCGAAGCCCTGCCAGAGCATCTCCAGCGTGCCGATCAACCCAAGCGCAATGGCATCGGGCTCTGCGGGACTGGCTGGCTCATGGTCAAGCAATCGTCGGGTCAGTTCATAGACCAAGGCCTCAAATTTGGCATCCCGTGAGCCGCAGATATCGTAGTACTCCTGCCGGGAACTGGCCTCGCCCCAAAACGAATACCAGACTGATACTTTGCGCGTGCTAGCCAGCTCCGTGCCCAAATACAGATCCACCAGTAAATTCAGCGCCGCAATCGGTTCGCTAATGTGGGCGGATACCGGCACGATCAACTGCTGCTCGAATTCGCTGGCGAGAAACTCCAAGGACGCGACCAACATCGCGTCCTTGGAGTCAAAGTAGAACCGAACGATGCCGGGCGATAGCCCGGCGATCGCTACGACCTTGTCGACGGTCGTCTTGGACGGACCATACAAATGCAGTGCCGCGATACACGCGTCAATGAGGTGGGGGCGGTGCCGCGCCCGCGCGGTCCGCGCTGTGGTGACCTTTTTGGTCTTGGCTTTCATAGGCGCCATTATCCAATTTCCTGCCCCAAGCGGTGAGAAAGACTTCCGGTAACCGGTGACCTACGGCAGACTGGGCTGGCGTTGCACATGCACGCTCCTCGGGGGGGTCGCTGTGGGAGAGTATTTGGCGAGGCTCGTCGCGCGTCGTGGCCGGTGGTTCATCATCCTGCCGCCGCTACTCTTCCTGTTCGTATTCTTTCTGATCCCGTTCGCCTTCGCACTGAAGATTAGCTTCGGTGAGGCGGCCTTGCGGATCCCCCCATTTACCGACCTGTTCGGTCGGGGGGCGGACGGGCATCTGCACTGGCAGGCCAGTCTGGCCAATTATCGGTACCTGCTGACTGACGATGTCTATGTGGTTGCCGTCCTGTACTCGCTGCGGACGGCCTTCTTTGCCACGTTGATGTGTCTGATGGTGGGCTACCCGATGGCGTATGCCATGGCCCGTGCCACGAAGTCGACTCAGAATATTTTGATGATGGTGATCATCCTGCCGTTCTGGACGTCCTTCTTGCTGCGGGTTTACGCTCTTGAGAGCATTATTCGGGATAATGGGCTCTTGAATGCCGTACTGCTGCAATTAGGGCTGATCGATCATCCGCTGCGGATGATGCACACGACCTTTGCGATCTACCTAGGGATCGTCTACTCCTACCTGCCGTTTATGGTGTTGCCGCTGTACGCGACGCTGGAAAAGCTCGACCGCACTCTGCTTGAGGCGGCCTCGGATCTGGGCGGTCGCCCGTGGCGGGCTTTTTTTGATGTGACCTTGCCTTTGTCTATGCCAGGCGTGATCGCCGGGTCCATGTTGGTCTTCATCCCGGCGATTGGTGAGTACGTCATCCCCGCGTTGCTGGGCGGGCCGGACAACCTCATGATCGGACGCGTGCTCTGGGACGAATTCTTTGGTAACCACGATTGGCCGGTGGCATCGGCGGTGGCGATTGCCTTCCTCGTTCTGCTGGCAGGCCCGATTGCAATTCATCAGTACTATCAAGTGCGCCAAGTGGAGTACTGAGCATGGATCGTCGCATGCCGATCTCATTGATCACTGTGCTTTGTCTCGGTATTGCGTTCCTCTACGTCCCCATTCTCCTACTGATCGGGTATTCCTTTAACGCCTCGGCCCTGGGCAGCGTGTGGGGAGGATTCTCGACGCACTGGTACTCGGCGCTGCTTGAAGATGCGCAGATCCGTAAGGCGGCGGTGCTGTCGCTGGAAATTGCCTTCGCCAGTTCTACTGCAGCGCTGCTGTTAGGGAGTCTGGCTTCGATTGCCTTGGTGAGATTTTCGAAATTTCGGGGCCGCTTCCTGCTGGCGGGGATGATCAATGCTCCGCTCGTGATGCCAGAAATCATTACTGGTATCACGCAGTTGTTATTGTTTGTGTCGATGTTGCAATTGATCGGATGGCCTTCCCGTGGCGTGACTACGGTCATTTTATCGCACGTGGCTTTCTGTGCGGCCTATGTGTCCGTGACGGTGCAGTCGCGACTGCAGTCGGCGGATATCACTCTCGAAGAGGCCGCGATGGACCTCGGCGCGACCCGTCTGCGGGCGTTCCTGGATGTGACGTTGCCGATTATTGCGCCGGCCTTGATCTCGAGTTGGCTGCTGTCGTTCACGCTGTCTTTAGACGACCTGGTCATTTCCAGTTTCGTCTCCGGGCCGCGCGCCAGTACGCTGCCGATGGTGATCTACTCGAAGGTCAAGCTCGGCGTCAGTCCGGATGTGAATGCCATGGCCAGCTTGATCATTGCCGGCGTCGGCTGCTGCGTCATTGTGGCCAGCGTGCTGATGCGACGCGCCGAGCGGGCGCGTGCGGCGCAAGCGTAGCTCGCCAGTGCTTGACCGGTTCAGCCGGTCATAAAAATGGGGTCGTGCGCCGCGCGTGTAAATATCTCATGCACCATGGGGACAAAGGTCGACAGCGGCTCTGATGGGTAGTCGGGGTCAAACGAGCACTGGTCCCAACGCTCACAGAAGCGCACACAGGCGTCGTACCACGGATGGTCTTTGTAGCGATCGCGACCGTTGCGATTCTTGTCGTAGTGGTGCGCGAAGTAGTAGCTCTGAAATAGGCCGTGCTGCGCAACGACCCAAGCGACTTCTGGGCGCACATACGGCTTCAAGATTGCTGCGGCGATGTCGGCATGGTTGTAGGGCGACAGATCATCGCCCACATCGTGAATCAGTGCAGCCACGATGTACTCGATGTCCGCACCATCGCGTAGCGCACGGGTGGCCGCTTGCAAGGAATGCTGGTACCGAGTGATCGCGTAGCCGCCCATGCCGAGGCCCCCTTCCAGTTTCGCCAGGGCTTCGAGCACCCGGTCAGGTAACTGCTTGGCATATTCGTCCTCGTAGTGCGCGATGAGTGCGTACTCCTCGCGCGTGCCGTCGATCATTTGCCGGAACTGGGCCGATTTGTGCATAGGGTTGCTCGCGATTAACGGTTGCGCAAGAGATCAGCGGTCTTCTCGGCCATCATAATGACGGGCGCGTTGGTATTGCCGGAGGTGACGGTCGGGAACACGGACGCGTCGACGACACACAGACGCGCTATGCCATGGACCCGCAGTTGCGGATCGACCACAGCAGTTGTTGGATCCGGCCCCATTTGCAGTGTGCAGGACGAATGGTAGACGGTGCCGGCGCGTTGTCTAAAGTCCGCCAGGATGGCCGCATCGGCTGTGACTTGCGGTCCTGGCAGGTATTCATGGTCGGTGATTTTGCGTAGCGGTCCGGTGGCAGCAAGGCGTCGCAGGAAGCGACCACCTTCATACACGTCCGCGATGTCCTCCGGTGTCGACAAGAAGGCCGCCTGAATCACCGGGGCTGCCAAGGGGTCGGCGGAGCGGATGGTGACGGCGCCGCGACTGGTGGGTCGACAGGTGTTGAAGGAAATCAAAAACGCCGAGAATGGGTCTGCATTGGTCAGCCGCTTGGGTTTCGCGTCGTTGGCCGTATAGGTCAGCGGATTGAAATAAATGTGCAAATTCGGTCGTTCTAGTTCCTCGCGCGTGCGCACGAAGGCGCCGGCCTGATTGACGCTACGACCGAGCGGCCCACCCCGGTTCCACGCCCAGTGCAACGCCGCTTTGACCTTGCCCGAAAAGGGCGACAGATCATTGTTCAACGTGCGTTCCGTGCAACGGTAGTAATACGACACGGCTACGTGATCTTGTAGGCCTTGGCCGACTCTCGGTTGGTCTAGGACTACGTTGATGCCGTGCTGCTCGAGTGTGCGGGCGTCGCCGACGCCCGATAGCAGCAGTATTTTCGGTGAATTAATCGCGCCGGCGCAGAGGATGACTTCGCGACGGGCCTCGGCAATCTTGTGACGACCCCGATGCAGGTACTCGACCCCTCGCGCTTCGCGGTCCCGAATGATGATTTTTGAGACGTGCGCATGCAGTCGCACTGTCAGATTCGAACGACCCATTGCAGGTCGCAAGAAAGCGGTCGCTGCCGAGACGCGCCAGCCTTTGCGCAGGGTGAAATCCCACGTGCCGGCGCCTTCCATCTGGGCACCGTTGAAGTCGCTCGTCCGGGGAATGCCGAGCTCGTCGCAGCCGGCAAGAAAGTTGTCACAGATTTTATGGGTGACGCCGCGAATTCCCGAAACGTGCAGGGGGCCGCCCGCGCCGTGGTAGGCCGAGGCGCCGTTTTCATGGTCTTCGCTCTTGCGGAAGTAGGGCAGTACGTCGTCATAGGACCAGCCCGTATTGCCCATTCGGGCCCAGTCATTGAAGTCGCCGGGGTGGCCGCGCATGTACACCATGGCATTGATGGAGCTGGATCCGCCCAACACCTTGCCGCGGGGGCAGTAGCCGCGCCGACCGTCCATGCTGGCGTCGGGTTCCATTTCGTACATCCAATTGAATTTTGGGTGCCGAAACGTCATGCCGTAGCCGACGGGCACTCGAATCCAAGGGCTCAGGTCGGACCCGCCCGCCTCGAGCAGCAAAACGGAGTAGCGGCCATCCTCGGAGAGTCGTGCGGCCATGACGCAGCCGGCGGAGCCGGCGCCGATGATGATGTAATCGAATTGGGACACGAGACAAGCCTCCGTTGGGGTGCACTGGGATTCGCGAACCGAACCTGCGTAGGGCACACCCATCCTGCTAGTCTACCGCCCGGGGCAGGTTGCTGCCTCTACGCTAAAGCCGATGTATCGCCCCTGCTGAGGAAACTGTCTGATGACGAAGATCGACCTGCGCAAATTGCCGCCACTGAACGCGCTCAAAGGGTTTGAGGCGACGACGCGCCGGCACAGCGTCCGGGATGCGGCCGATGAACTGTGCGTGACCCATCCGGCGGTGAGCCACCAAATCCAGTTGCTCGAAAATGATCTCGGGGTGCAGTTATTTTCCCGAGAGGGTCGGACGATCGTGCCGACCCCGGAAGGGCGCCTTTTTTACGGCTTTGTCCGCAAAGCTATCGATACGCTGATCGAGGGCGCCGAGACCTTGCGGCGCTCCCGCGCCGAGCAGCCGCTGCGGGTACAAACCTATGTCACCGCATCGATCCGTTGGCTGGCCTCGCGCCTGCCGGCATTTCAGGAACGGCACCCGGAGGTGCGGCTGCAACTGTCCACCTGTGCGGTGGAGTGGGATTTTGATGAGTCCCTCGGCGACGTGGGGTTGGTCTACCGAGAGACGCCGCCGGGCCCTGAATTCGAGTGGGTGCCGTTGTTTGATTACGCGTTGTATCCGCTGTGCAGTCCGGCGCTGCGCAAACGGCTGCCCGAGCGACCACAACCGAAGGATCTGATCGGTCTGCCCCTAGTGGTCGTTTATACCGAGACGCGCAACTGGGATATTTGGTTTCAAGCGGCTGGCTTGGACTACGTGCCGGACAAGCGAATCGTGGTCGATACGCTGGCGATTGCGCTGCAGATGGCACTCGATGGCACGGGTATTGCGTTGGCGAACGGTCCTTTCGCCGAGGACGATCTGCGGTCGGGGCGCTTGGTCGTGCCGATGGACCATGTGGTGGCCTGCCCAGGCGGGTGGGGCCTGATTTGTCGGCGCGATACCCTAGAGAATCCCAAAGCCCAGGCCTTCATGGACTGGTTTGGTCGTGCCGCCGCGGCCTGAAGCCGCGGCGCTGCACGGGATCGGCCTTACAGGCGGTTGGCCGGGACGACTTCGTAGCCCATTTCCTTGGGCTTATCGTCCGTCATCTGCGCTGGGAAGCCGACGCCAAGGACTTTGACGCCCATGGGTTCTTCATAGCGCCGGATGACGTTCGGCGAGAATTCGCGCGGGCCGTAGGCGGCGGCGCTCTTCTTGAAGACCTCGAGCACCAGCGGCGACATATCCAGCGGCACGTGATGCTTGCGGGCGATGGAATCAAACAGTCCCACGTCCTTGATCACCAGATCCATGGTGAAGTTGATATCGCGGCTGCCATTTAAAATCACTTGCGATTCGGTCTCGTGGACGAACGAATTGCCCGAGGAAATGCGAATCGCCTCATAGACGGTGTTCATGTCGAGGCCCACCACCTTCATGGTGGTCAGCGCCTCGGCCAGCGCAATCAGATGGGTGGTGCACAAAAAATTCGTCATCACCTTCAGCACGGAGGCGGTACCAATCGCGCCGGTGTGCAGGATTTGGGTGCCCAGGAGCTTCAGAATCGGCAATACCCGCTCGAAACCGGCACGGTCGCCACCCGCGAAAATCGAGATATTGCCGGTGGCTGCCCGGTGGCATCCACCGGAGACCGGGCATTCCATCGCCAGTGCGCCGGTCGCGGCCACCAAGGGGGCGAGGCGCTTGATCTCCGCCTCGTCGGTGGTGCTCATTTCGATCCAGATCTTGCCCGGGGACAGGCCGGCAATAACGCCGTCCGCCGCTTCCAGTACCAGCGCGGAGGCCGCGGGCGAGGGCAAGCAGGTGATGACCACGTCAACTTGCTCGGCCATGGCCTTCGGTGAGGAGGCGCTCTTGGCGCCCAAGGCCACAAATTTTGCGACTAGTTCAGGATCGAGGTCCCGGACCGTCAGGTCAGCGCCGTGGCGGATCAGGTTGCCGGCCAGGCTGGAACCGACATTGCCGAGGCCAATGAAGCCAATTTTGGGAAGGGTCATAGGGATGGCTCTTTTAAGAATTGCGGAGGGTGGGGGTGGCCGACGGCAGGGTCAGGCTCGCAACACAGGCTAGCGAGCCGGTAAAATGTCGGGCAAGTTAATTTTTTTACCCGGCAGGACAATAAATTTCCACCGGCTTGGAGGCGATCCTGCAAGCGCTGCGGCAGGTTATGATGCGCAGGCGTTGGGAGGCTACTCTCCCCTGTGGCCCTTCCGGGGGCCTTACCCGCTAGAGAGTGAGGGCACTGTGGATCAGAAATCGCTCCAGGCTGGCGACGTCGAGAATACGACCTCTACGCTGGTCCGCTGGTATGTGCTGCTCATGATGGTGCTGGTGTACACACTCAGCATTGCGGATCGCTACGTCGTCTCCACGGTGCTCGATTCCATCAAGGCCGATCTGCATTTGAGCGATGGCGGGGTCGCCATGCTCACCTCGTGGCCGCTGGCGCTGTTTTATGTGGTGTTGGGCTTCCCCATTTCCTACATTCTGGACCGCCATAGCCGCCGTAACATTGTGGCGATCTCGATCGCGCTGTGGTCGGCGATGACGATCTTTTGCGGCATGACCAAGACGGTGCTCGGCTTTGCGTTTACGCGCATCGGTGTCGGTGTCGGCGAGGCTGGGGGTACGCCCGGCGCGAATACGATTCTCTCGGACTATTTCCCGGCCTTCCGCCGCCCGATGGCGCTGACCATTTTTTCGCTTGGGGCCCCCATTGGCGCATGGTTTGCCTATAACTTCGCTGGCGGCATCGCCGTCCTTTACGGTTGGCGTTCTGTGTTCTGGGTGCTCGGTGCGCCGGGATTTTTGGTCGGCTTGCTGATCTGGCTGACGATCAAGGAACCCAAGCGCGGCCAGCTGGATCACACCATCGAAGGGGCGGCGCCGAGCGTTCTGGAGACGGCCCGCTTTCTCTGGCAGCAGCGTTCTGCGGTGCATGTGATGCTGGCGAGTGCGCTGACGGCCATGTGGGGTTGGGGGCTGATCTATTTTACGCCTTCCTTCCTGCAGCGTATCTATCACCTGGATGCCGCACAGGCCGGCGATGTCACCGGTCCGATCCATCTATATGGCGGTGGCCTCGCGACCCTCTTGACCGGGTTTTTGCTTGGGCTGGGTGCTTTTAAAGATCCCCGCCGCATTGTGCGCTTCATGGGCGTGATCATCGGCATCGCGACCGTGGCTTCGATCGGCATTTACTGGACGCGGGACCTCGCGTTGGCGCGCAAGCTGTTCTGGGTCTTCATCCCGGCGATCTACTTTTATATTGGCCCGTGCTTTGGGCTGCTGAACAATCTGGCCAAGCCGCGCATGCGTGCGATGTTCTGTGCCGGCACGCTGTTCGCAGCCAACGTTGGTAATTTGCTGATTGCGCCGGGTTATGTCGGCAGCCTGAGCAATTATTTCGATCCGAGTGGTCAAGGTTCCGCCGAGTCCTTGCGCATTGCGTTGCTGTGCCTTGCGCCGGTCGGTTTTTGGGCGACCTTCCACTACTTCTGGTCCGCACGGCAGCTCGTGTCGGATCAGGAGAGAGCGACGGGCATTAAAATTTAAAGCCCGCCATCGCGGGTCTTAACCGCCGGCGAGTTCTGCCGGCGGTGCATTACGGAGAGAGTCATGAAGACATTGCAGCATTACATCGACGGCGCTTTTGTGAGCCCCGTTTCCGATCAAGGTCGCTTCCCGGTCATCGATCCGGCGACCGAGCAACAAGTCGCTGAAATCGCCATGGGTTCAGCGCAGGACGCGAACATCGCGGTGGCTGCGGCGCATCGTGCGTTTCAGACCTACTCGTTGACCACGCTGGATACGCGCATTGCGCTGATGGAGAAGTTGCTCGAGGTCTATACGCGTCGCTACACCGAGGTCGCCGAAGCGATCACAACCGAAATGGGCGCGCCGAAGGACCTTTCCTACAATGCGCAGGCCGAGTGTGGATCCGGTCACATCAAGCAGACCTTGAAGGCAGCGCGCGAACTCGACTGGGAAGAGCGCAGCGGTGCGCGCGGCAACGTGGTGCGCGAGGCCGTGGGTGTTTGCGGGTTGATTACCCCGTGGAACTGGCCCATGAACCAGGTGGCTGCGAAAGTCGTGCCGGCGCTGCTGGCCGGTTGCACAGTTGTGCTCAAGCCGTCCGAGCAGAGCCCGCTGTCGGCGCAAATCTTTGCGGAGTGCGTGCACGAGGCGGGTTATCCGGCCGGTGTGTTCAACATGGTGCACGGGACGGGTGTTGAGGTCGGTCATGCGCTCTCCATTCACCCGGATATTGAGTTGATGTCCTTCACCGGCTCTACCCGCGCCGGCATCGCCGTCGCCAAGGCGGCCGCGGAGTCCGTCAAGCGCGTCGCACAGGAGCTCGGCGGCAAGTCACCCAATATTGTGTTTGCCGATACGGATTTGGAAAAAGCCATCAAGCGTGGTGTGCTGCATTGCATGAGCAACACAGGCCAGTCCTGCAACGCCCCGACCCGCATGTTGGTCGAGGCCTCGGTGTATGACAAAGCGGTAGAAATTGCCGCTGCGGTGGCTTCGAAGATCAAGGTGGGTGATCCGACGCAGCCGGGCAACCACATCGGGCCCTTGGCCTCGAAAATTCAGTTTGAACGCGTCCAACATTGGATCGAAGAAGGGATTGCGGAAGGTGCGCGTCTGGTCGCTGGCGGGCCTGGCCGTCCCGAAGGCCTCGAGAAGGGTTACTACACGCGCCCGACCGTCTTTGCAGGCGTTAACAATCAGATGAAGATTGCCCGCAATGAAATTTTCGGGCCGGTGCTGGTCATGATCCCCTTCACGGATATCAATGAAGCGATCGCCATCGCTAACGACACGCCGTACGGTTTGGCCGCCTATGTACAGACGGGTGATCAGGAGAAGGCGCGGTTTGTGGCCAAGCGCTTGCGCGCCGGCGGCGTCTACTTGAACGGCGTGGGTCAGGACTATAGTTCGCCGTTCGGCGGTTTCAAACAGTCCGGCAACGGCCGCGAGTGGGGCAAGTACGGCCTCTTGGACTTCCTGGAGTTCAAGGCCATCAACGGTTATTACGAGGCCTGAGCCGATGAAACTCGTCGATATCGAGACCTTCGTGGTGGGTAACCCGCCGCCCCATTATGGCGGCCGTTACTTCGTGTTCGTGAAGATCACCACAGACGGTAACGTCTCGGGTATCGGCGAGGCTTATTGCGTCCCATTCGAGCCACATTTGGTGGCGCGCATGTGCGAGGACTTATTCAATCGCTACATGCGCGGTGAAGACCCGCATCGCATTGAGCACATGTGGCGGCGTGTTTACTCGGCTGGTTTCACGCAGCATCCGGACCTCACGGTCATGGGCTGCATGTCGGCGCTGGAGATGGCCTGTTGGGACATTATTGGCAAAGAGGCCGGCCAGCCGGTGTACAACTTGCTCGGTGGCAAGGTGCATGAACGGCTGCGCTCGTACACTTATATCTACGCCCGCCCGGGCGACACGGTCGATGTGTACCAAGATCCAGAGTTGTCGGCGGTGCGCGCGGCCGAATACGTCTCGCAGGGGTTCACTGCGCTCAAATTCGATCCGGCGGGGCCTTACACGGCCTTTGATGGTCGGCAACTCTCGCTGCACGCACTCGATTTATCCGAGCGGTTTTGCGCCGTCCTGCGTGAGGCGGTGGGTTCGAAAGCGGACTTGTTGTTTGGCACTCATGGTCAGATGACCGCGGCGGGTGCGATTCGCTTGGCACGTCGGCTCGAGAAATACGATCCGCTCTGGTTCGAAGAACCGGTCCCACCGGACGCGCCGGAGGAAATGGCGAAAGTCGCACGCGGCACGACGATTCCGATTGCAGCGGGCGAGCGACTGACCACGAAGTATGACTTTGCCCGATTGCTCGCGGCTGGATCGGCAGCGATTCTGCAAATGAATCTTGGTCGCGTGGGCGGCTTGCTGGAAGCGAAGAAAATCGCCGGTATGGCCGAAGTCAGTCACGTACAGATTGCGCCGCACCTGTACTGCGGCCCCGTCGTCGGCGCTGCGAACGTGCAGTTGGCCACCTGCAGCCCGAACTTCCTGATGCAGGAGAGCATCGAGCGCTGGGACGGCTTCCAGGCCAAAGTACTGAGCAAAGGTATTCGTTGGGAGGAGGGCTACATCATCCCACCCACCGAACCGGGTCTTGGCATTGAGTTGGATGAGGCGGTGTGTCGCGCCAATCCATATACCGGTACCTTGCTGCATCTGGATATGACCGGGCATCCGGTCGTCTAAGGCCCAGGCGATGCTGAGCGGCCGGTGTGAGTGCGGGGCCGTGACCTACGAGGCGACGGGGCCCCTGCGCGATGTGGTGGCCTGTCACTGCACGCAGTGTCGCCGCAGCAGCGGTCATTACAGCGCATATACCTCGGCTGCCGTCACGGACCTGGTGCTTACCCGGATGGACGGACTGCGTTGGTATCGTTCGTCCGAATCCGCCGAGCGGGGGTTCTGCGCGCGCTGTGGTAGCAATCTGTTCTGGCGACCGTTCGCTGAACCGCTGCGTCTCAGTATCGCCGCCGGCACCCTCACCGGGCCGACCGGTCTTCGTATCAGCCGCCACATTTTTGTTGCCGACGGCGGCGATTACTACACGCTCCCGCCCGGCGCAGCACACGGTCTCGGTGGGTAGTCCAGCGACCTCAGACTTGACCTGGGTAGGCTGTCAGCCTTCCACGGAGCGGCACTAGATCCCCGCGTGTTTCTGTGGTCGCCTCCGTGTGACTGTGCAGGACGGTAAGCGCGCAAGCCTGCCTTAGGCGCGCAGTCGCAACCCTTCAGGGTCATACAGCGGTTGGAGTCGGACTACCGCTTTGGCCACGTGACCGAGTATGTCGATTTCGAACACCTCGCCCTCGCGCGCGAATTCGGCGGGAACAAAGCCGGCCGCGAGGCTGCGATCGATGCAGTGCCCGTACGCGCCGGAGGTCACATAGCCGACGGCCTTGCCGTCCTTGATGATGGATTCGTAGCCCACCACATCGGCGTCTGCTGCGGTGACTTCCATGACGACGAAGCGACGCTGCGGTCCCGTCGCCTGCTCGGCCAGTGCGGCGGCGCGGCCCATGAAGGCGGGTTTTTGGAAGTCGACGTAGCGATCGAGCCCCGTTTGCGCGGGGGTGTAATCGGGTCGAAAATCACGGTTGAATGAACCGTAATTTTTCTCAAGTCGCAGGGAAGATAATGCGCGCCCCCCAAAGTGGACGAGTCCCAGATCCTCCCCGGCCGTGCACAGATCCTCATGCAGCGTGGCCAGGTAATCGGGTGTCGTCCAGAGTTCATAGCCCAGTTCGCCGGTAAAGCCCGCGCGCGTCAGCATGACGGGCGCGTAGCCCACCGCCGTTTCCCGCACGTCGAACAATTTGTATGCGGCATTGGATAGATCGAGTCGCGTCAGCCGTTGCAGCAACGTACGCGCGTGCGGTCCGGCGATCGCGACGCCACCGAGCGTCGATGCGGCGGAGCGCACCCAGACATCCGCCGGCGGCTGCATTTGCCAGAACCAACGCAAGTGAAATTCCTCGGCAAAGCCTGAACCCACAATCAGGTAGCGATCCTCAGCAAGGCAGGCGATCGACAGATCACCGACCAGACGGCCTGCTGCATTCAGCATCGGCGCGAGCGCCAAACGCCCGGGCTTGGGGATGCGGCAGGCGAAGACCCGGTCGAGCCAAGCGCGGGCGCCGGCGCCCGTGATTTCGTATTTTCCGTAGTTGGTCGTCTCATACAGACCGACCTGGCTGCGCACGCGACGGCACTCTTCGCGCACGATCGCAAAGGCTTCCGAGCGCCGATAGGTCGGTGTTTCGCGCCGATCGACGCCGGGCGGCGCAAACCACAGCGCGTGCTCAAGCCCGAAATTGGCGCCCATGACCGCGCCGCGTGCGATGAAACGCTCGTACAGCGGTGAGCGGCGCACCGGGCGGCCTTCCTGTAATTCTTCGTTGGGATAGACGAGGCGAAAGCGCCGTGCGTAGTTCTCCGGCACCTTGACCGCGGTGTACTTGGGCGTCGCAAAGGCACCAAAGCGCGCGACATCCATCGACAGAATGTCCTGACCGGGATCGCCTTCGGCCATCCAGCGCGACAACATGAGACCGATCCCGCCGCCTTGGCTGAAACCGGCCATGACCGCGCAGGCGACCCAGAAATTGCGCACGCCACGCACCGGACCGACCAGTGGGTTGCCGTCGGGCGCGAAGGTAAAGGGCCCGTTGATGGCCTTGCGGATACCCGCCCGTCCTAATGCCGGGAAGTGCTGGAAACCGACTTCAAAGTACGGGGCCAGTCGCTCGAAGTCATCCGGCAGCAGTTGCATCGAGAAGTCGGCAGGTGTGGTGTGTGGTGACCAGACCAGACCGTGGGGCTCATAAGTGCCAATCAGGGCGCCACCGCGCTCCTGGCGCATGTAAATCTCGCCGGCATAGTCGGTGGTATTGACGATTTCCTTATCGCGTCCGGCCAGTTCAGGAATGTCTTCCGTCAGTAAATAGTGGTGCTCCATCGCCAGTACCGGCAATTCGATGCCCACCAGCCGGCCGACTTCGCGTGCCCATAGTCCGCCGCAATTGACGACATGCTCAGCGTGGATTTCGCCCTTGTTGGTCACGACCGTCCAGCTGCCATCCGCGCGCGGATGCAGTCCCGTCACCCGCGTGAAGCGCTCGACGGCAGCGCCGAGCCCACGCGCTGCTTTGACGTAGGCTTGTGTGGTGCCGGAGGGGTCACAGTGGCCGCCATCGGCGCGCCACAGCGCGCCGATAAAATACTGCGGATCGATCAGGGGGTTGAGTGTGGTGGCCTCGGCCACGGTAATCATCTCGGTTTCCATCCCGAGGTAGCGCGCGCGCGAGCAAATTAGTTTGAGGCTATCCAGTTCGCCTTGATTGGCCGCGAGCATCAGGCCGCCATTGGGGTGTAGACCACAGGACTGCCCCGAGAGCTGCTCAATCTCCCGGTACAGATCGATCGTGTACTTCTGCAGACGCGAGATGTTCGCTTCGCCATTGAACGTGTGCATGCCACCGGCGGCGTGCCAGGTGGAGCCGGAGGTGAGTTCGCTCTGTTCGAGCAGTACGACGTCGGTCCAACCGATTTTTGCTAGGTGATACAACACACTGGCACCAACGACCCCGCCACCAATGACCACGGCTTGCGCGCTGGTTTTCATGTCGGGGCCTCTGCGGTGGGTTGCTGTGATGGGAGATCTAGAGCCGTCGCGCGGTGCGTCAACCACTCTCTAAAATGCTGCGCGTAGGTGGTGGGCACCAGCACGAGCAGCCCCGAGGGGTGCGGGATCAGCACGACGTTGACTTGTGCGATCGTGGTCGCTGCGGCGTGCCCGGGCCTGAATATCTCCTTATCCAGATCGAGTCGGCAGCCGCTCGCCAAGGCGCTGCGCCAGTCGTTGCCGATCAAGTCCACTGTTTCGTAACCCGAGGATTGGTCGACCACGATGGCGCCGCTACCGAGCATACCCGCCACGCGGGCGGCCGTTTCTGCGGGTGGGCGCGTCGGTCCGATGATCCACCAGCGGTCCACGCGGGTGCAGGCGGTCACAAACGTATCCGACCAGGTCGCTTCGCCCACGGTGGGCAATAACAGTTCGCGTGCCCGGGCGGCATACACAAGATCACGATGCCGGCCACGACGGGCGACCACTTCGACCAAGTCTCCACTGGAGACCGCAAAGCGCAACGCGGCGTTGGGATGCACAGGCTCAGCCACGGACACGGGTGTTCTCCGGATCGAGATGGTGCGGACTGGTAATGTCGACCGCGTAGGTCTCGTCATGGATCGGTGCGGTGGCGATCAAGCGCTGCCCGTGTCGTGCATGGCCGCCGGACAGCAGCGCAAGGCCGACCCAACCGACTTGTTCGGTGGCCGGTGTTGCGGAGGTGACGAAACCGAGACTGGCGCCGGAGTCTGGGTCGAGTAGGTGCGTCCCGTTGCGCAGGCGCTGCTCACCGTCGATGGGACGTACGCCCACGAGTTCCAAGCGGGTGCCTCCGTTCAGCGCGGGGCGGCGGCGCAACGTGGCGCCGATGTAATCACCGTGGGCTTTGCAGAGCCGACCGAGGCCCAGATCGCTGGCGGTGGTCTGGCCGTTTAACTCCGCGCCGGTCATGTGGCCTTTTTCAATGCGCAGGGTGTTGAGTGCATCGAGACCGTAGGGCTTGAGCCCCATCGGGGTCCCCAATGCGATGAGTGTGGACCAGACCCCAAGCGCATGCCGCGCCGGTACGGCGACTTCATAGGCCAACTCACCCGAAAACGAGATGCGAAAGAGTCGGCCGGGGATGCCGGCGACGCGCACGCCCGCGGCCGCCATAAACGGAAATGCGGCATTCGAGAGGTCCGTGTTCTCGAGGATTTCGCTGAGCAGCGCGCGGGACAGTGGGCCGGCCACGGCAAACTGTGCCCAGTGATCGCCGACGTCGGTGATAGCGACGTCCCAGTGGGGGTAAACCGTCTGGCGATGAAATTCGAGGTGCTCGAGGACCGTCGCGGCATTCACGGTGGTTGTGGTGAGTAGGAAATGGTCCTTGCCCAATCGCGCCACCGTACCGTCGTCAAGCACGATGCCGTCTTCGCGCAGCATGAGCCCGTACCGGCACCGTCCCATCGTCAAGGTCGAGAGTGTGTTGGCGTACAGGCAGTCGAGAAACGCAGCCGCATCGCTACCGGTGACCTCGATTTTACCCAAGCTGGATACATCGGTGATGCCGACCTCGCGACGGACGTGCCGTGCTTCCGCCATCACGGTCGACCAACTGGTGTCCTGCGCATAGACGAGTGGCCGCAGCCACAGACCGGCGTTGACGAAGGTGGCACCGGCCGCTGCATGCCAGTCATGCAGGGGCAAGCGGCGCTTTGGTTTGAAGTGCGCACCCGTTTCGCCACCGGCTAGAGCGGCAAAGGGTACAGGTTCGAGGAAAGGCCGCGCCTTGGGCTGCCCGACTTCAGCGAAGTCGATCCCGCGTGCGATCGCCAAGACTGCGTTACCGACCAGTCCACCGATACGCCCCTGATCGGTGGCCATACCGTGGGTCGTGTAGCGCTTCATGTGCTCGACGTGCTCGTAGCCCTCGCGTCGGGCGAGGTGGATGTCTGCGGTCGTGACGTCATGCTGCAGGTCGACAAACGCAGCGCCTGCGCCTGGGATCTCCCAACACGGCTCCAAATCCCCGCGCGGCGCATCGTCGGGTGCTGGCGGAAACGGCGGCAGTTGCAATGCACCCAGACCCAGCGTCGCGGCAATCCGCTCGGCCGCGGAGATCCCATCGGCGACGGCGGATGCCAGGCCACAGACCCCATGGGTGGACCCCGCGACCTGGCCTATGACGGGTGCCAGATCCGGGATGAACGCGGCCATGGAGGAACTCCAGCGCAATTCGGCACCGAGTTGTGTGGCCAAGGCGGTTGCCGGCGTTTGTCCACCCGAGAGCAGCACACAGTCGACCGCCAAGGTGAAACGCTGGCCTTCCCGGTCCCGCACGCGGATGGCGCGCACGCAGTGGCTACCCAAAATTGCCTCGACTTTGGCGCCCGCGTAGACCGTGAGTCCCGCGCCACGGGCGCGGTCTGCTGCCGGCGAGTATTCGCGCACATCGATGATGGCTTCGATGGGACTACCTTGGCGCATATATTCCAGCGCCGTACTGTAGGCCTCGTCATTGTTGGTGAACACGGCGGTGCGGTGCCCAGCCGAGATGCCGTGGCCGACGAGGTAGCGTAGCGCCGCGCCGGCGAGCAGGACGCCGGGCAGATCGTTGCCGGGCAAGGCGATCAGTCGCTCGACACAGCCGGTAGCCAATACGGTTGCTGCTGCGCGCACCACATGCAGGCGTTCGGGCGCCGCAGTCTGCGGGGCACTCGTCGTGCGCGCAAACGACTCCAGTGCGCCATAGACACCGTGCCCGTAGGCGCCGATGACGGTTGTCTGGGCCCAGATCCGCACGTTGGGCAGGCAGGTGAGCCGAGCGAGTAGGGCGGTGCGCCAGGCGTGCCACGCCGGGTCGAGCAAGGTGCCGCCACCCAGATGGCTATCTTGTTCTGCCAGGATGACACGCAGGCCGGTGCTGCCGAGCACGTAGGCTGCGCTGAGTCCGGCGGGGCCGGCGCCGACCACCAGCACTTCAGTGTGGTCGTGCACGGTTTCGGCCGGCGCGGTGGTCGGCGTCGTCAGGGCCTGTAGCCGGCCGAGTCCGGCGGCCCGGCGGATCAGGGGTTCGTACAAGCGCTCCCATGCGAAGGCGGGCCACATGAAGGTTTTGTAGTAAAAACCGGCCGGCAAAAACCGCGACAGCAGACCGAACAGGCTCAGTACGTCATAGCGCAAGGAGGGCCAACGATTCTGACTCTCGGCGACAAGACCGTCGAACAGCAGCACCAGTGTGGCGGGACGATTGGGTTCACGCTGTTTGCCATCGATCAGCGTCACCAGCGCACAGGGCTCTTCAGGACCGGCGGTGTAGATGCCGCGTCGGCGGTGATATTTAAAACTGCGACCGACCACTTGCACGCCGTTGGCCAGTAGTGCCGCCGCTAAGGTGTCGCCCGCGCGGCCCACGTACGCCGTGCCGTCGAACCGAAAGCGGATGGGTGTCGTGCCACGGTCAAATAAACCGCTGCCCAGTCGGGTGGAGCCGCTCATCGCGCCTCCCAGGGGATATCGACGGGTTCTTGCGGGAGCGTGACCGAATGGATCTCGTGGGTGACCGTATGCCGGACGACTCGCAGTACGGCGCGACATCCGCTGACATGCAGCCACCATTCCACATGCCAGCCCTTGGGGTTGTTGCGGTGGTACACGTAGTGCACAAAAGCCGCTTCACCGGCATCGGCGAGTGGACGCGAGATCGACGCATCGCCTCGATAGCGGAACTCGGTTTCGTCACGGCAGCCGCAGTGGGGACACTGAATGCGCAACATCTCAGTGGGCCCAGGGATACGGGCCTGCGCCGCGTTCATCGATGAGGCGCCCGTCCGCGAAGCGGTCCAGGTCCATGTGCCGCGCAATGGCATGGGGTTCGCCTGTTGCGATCAGGTGCGCGGTGGCGACGCCCCCGGCCGGGATCGCTTTGAAGCCGCCGTAGCACCATCCGCCGTTCAGATACAGGCCTTCGATGGGCGTACGCGAGATCAGCGGCGATCCGTCCATGCTCATATCCATGACGCCACCCCATTGGCGCAATACACGGACCCGACCGAGTCCTGGCAGCAGGGTGAGGCCTGCGGCCGCGACTTCCTCGGCCATGGGCAGGGTGCCGCGTTGCCCATACGTGTTGTAGCCATCGATGTGGCCACCGAAGACGAGGCCACCCTTGTCGGATTGGCTGATGTAGAAGTGGCCTGCACCATAGGTGAGGACCACATCCAAGACCGGCTTGATCGCCTCGGTCACAAACGCTTGGAGCACGTGGCTCTCGATCGGGAGTTGCAGCCCGACGGTCGAGGCTAGCGTTGAGGAGTGTCCTGCTACGGCCAGACAGACAATGTCGGCGCCGATGAAGCCTTGGGTGGTCTCGACGCCAGTGACGCGGCCGCCTGCGGTGACGATGCGGCGTACTTCGCAATGCTCCACGATATCCACCCCCGCCCGGGACGCCGCGCGTGCGTAGCCCCAGGCCACTGCGTCGTGGCGTACGGTGCCACCGCGGGGTTGTAAGAACCCACCCAATACGGGGAAGCGGCCGTGATCCAGATCCACGAGCGGGACCAAGCTCTTGACCTCTTTGCGGTCCAACGGCACCGCATCGACGTCTTGTAGTCGCATGCCGTTGGCACGGCGGGTAAACAGATCCCGCTGCGCCTCGGTGTGGAACAGGTTCAAGGTACCCCGCTGACTCACCATGACGTTGAAGTTCAAGGTGCGCTCGAGTTGTTCCCACAACTGCAGCGAGTGCTCGTAGAAACGCACGTTATCCGGATGAAAGTAGTTGGACCGGATGATGGTGGTATTGCGACCCACGTTACCGAGGCCAATCGGGCCTTTTTCGAGGACCGCCACGTCGGTGATGCCGTGCAGCGTGGCCAGCGCATGCGCGGTGGCCAAGCCTTGACCGCCACCACCGATCACCAGTACGCGGTAGTGTGCGCGTGGCTGCGCTTTGTGCCAGGCCGGGCGCCAGCCACCGTGACCGAAAATACCCTCGCGGAGCAGGCGCAACAGGCCGTAGTCGCCGCTGTCCGTGCCGTCCGAGCGGACGTTGGGGGTTCGTTTCAGCTGGATCTTCACGTTCGTTGTCGGCTCTCTCATCGATCCGTCGCGTCGTCCGCGCGCGGCCGATATACGTTAACACCGGCGGTCCTCATGGGGCCGCCAAGCGATCCGCGGTGCTAGGCTTGACGCTGCGCTCGACAATGCCCATGGTTCGCATGGTTCGCGCCGGTATTTTAGCCGGTTTTGGGGAGCTGGTTTGTTGCGGATGCTGCGTGTTTTCGCTCTTTGTCTGTGGTTCGCCTGCGCGCCTGCGTGGGCGGCAGCGGCGCCTGTGGTGGTTTCGTCCAAGTTATCGACCGAGTCGGCGATGATCGGGCAGATGATTCGCTTGCTGCTGCAAGCGCACGGTATCCCGACCGAGGACCGGATGATGTTGGGGGCGACACCGGTGGTGCGGCGTGCGCTACTCGCCGGCGAGATCGACCTCTACGTCGAATACACCGGCAATGCGGGGTTCTTTTACAACCGGCCGACGGATCCGGTGTGGAAGGATGCGACCGCAGGCTACGCCGAGGGCGCGCGATTGGATCTGCAGACCCACCGGATTGTGTGGCTGGAACCGGCACCGGCCAGCAATGCCTGGGCCTTGGCGGTGCGTGAGGACGTGGCCCGCGCTGCAGGCCTCTCGACGATGTCCGATTTTGGGCGCTGGGTGCGTGCAGGCGGTGCGGTCGTGTTGGCGTGTTCTGCCGAGTTCGCCAATGCGGGTACCTTGCGCGCACTCGAGGCCCGCTATGACTTTCGATTGGCGTCACGCCAGAAGATCGTGCTGGCCGGTGGCGAAACCGCGGCCACGATCGGCGCGGCGGCCGCGCATACCGATGGGGTCAATGTGGCGATGGTGTATGCGACCGATGGCGGCATTGTCAGCGCGCAGTTGCGGGTCTTGGAGGATGACCGTCGGGTGCAGCCAATCTATGCACCGGTGCCTACGGCCCGCGAGGCGCTGCTTCGGCGCTATCCGCAACTGCCAGGGATCGTGGCGCCGCTGATGCGTAGTCTGGACCGTGCGCGCTTGCAGCGTCTGAATGAGCGCGTTCAAATCGACGGTGAGGCCCCGCTGGTGGTGGCGCAGGACTACTTACGTGCGCAGGGGTTTTTACCATGAGGCGCTATCGGCCGGATCTGCCGGGAATGGTGTTTGGTAGCGTCGCGCTGTTGGCGTTGTTTGGCTTGCCGTTTGTGATCGAAAAAGCAAATCGCATTGTGCCGGGGGTTGCGCTGCCCTTGTCGCAGGCGCTGTCGGGCGGCGCTCTGTTGCTGCTGATGGCCGCGTGTGCGGTCCCGTTGCTGTGTGCAGCGCTCACGCGGCGGGCCGCCCTGCGGGGCTTGGCTGCGGCGGTGGCTGTGGTGGCGATCGCCTATACCCTCGGCGCTGCGGCCACGGCCCTCTCGCCGCTGGATAACCACGTTGTGCGTATTGCCCCGGGTGTGGGTTGCTGGTTGGCGCTGGCGGCAGCGGCCTTGTTGGTCATCGATGCCGTCGCCCAATTGCAACTGCCGGCGCTGCGGCGGTTGGTATTGCTCGCGCTCGCACTCGGGGTGCTGATGGCCGGGCTTGTCAGTGGCCACTTTGACCACGTCTCGATGTGGCGCGAATATTTGGCCAATGCCGATCGGTTTGTGCACGAATGTAATCGACACCTGTTGCTGTCCGTTGGGTCCTTGGTGGCGGCGGTGTCGGTGGGGTTGCCGCTGGGACTGGCTAGCTTTCATCGACCGCGGTGGCGCCAGGCGATTCTCACCGCGCTCAATCTGGTGCAGACGATTCCATCGATTGCTCTGTATGGCATCTTGATGGCGCCGTTGGCGGCCTTGGTGGTGGCGTTCCCCTCGTTAGCCGCGCTGGGCATTGGCGGGATTGGCTATGCGCCGGCCTTCATCGCGTTGTTTCTGTACGCGTTGCTGCCGATCGTGGCCAATACGGTGTTGGGCCTGCTGCAGGTCGATGCGGCTGTGATCGAGGCGGCGCGCGGCATGGGGCTGACCGCAGGGCAGGTACTGGTGCGCGTCCGCTGGCCGCTGGCGCTGCCGACGATTTTGACCGGTATACGGGTGGTTCTTGTGCAAAATATAGGCCTTGCGGCCGTGGCGGCGTTGGTGGGTGGCGGTGGACTCGGCACGTTTATTTTTCAAGGTATAGGCCAGACGGCGACGGATCTCGTTCTGCTAGGGGCCTTGCCGACGGTGGCGCTCGCCCTGGTCGCGGGTGTCGTGCTGGATGCCCTGGTGGAATTGCTCGAGCGACGGAGACCGGCATGATCCAGATCGAGGGCTTGACCAAGCGCTATGGCGCCGTGACCGTGGTCGATCAGGTCAGCCTGACAGTGCCGAGCGGATCGATCACGGCCATTGTTGGGCGGTCGGGCTCTGGCAAGTCCACGCTGTTGCGCATGATCAATCGCCTGATTGAGCCGTCGGCTGGGTCTGTGCGCATCGATGGCCAGTTGACGACGGTGGAGCCGGCGCACGCCTTGCGTCGGCGCATTGGCTACGTGATTCAGGGTCATGGGTTGTTCCCGCATCGTTCTGTGGCCGAGAACATCGCCACGGTGCCGCAGTTGCTCGGCTGGCCGGTCGAGCGCATCGCCGCGCGGGTGCAGGAGTTGCTGCACCTGTTCGATTTGGATCCGGCGGTGCATGCGCATCGTCTACCGTCTTCGCTCTCCGGCGGTCAGCAGCAGCGCGTCGGGGTGGCTCGCGCGCTGGCCGCTGGCCCCTCCGTGCTGCTCATGGATGAGCCCTTTGGTGCGCTCGATCCGATCATCCGCGCCAAAGCCCAAGAGGACTTGCGCGCGATCCAGCGCCGTTTGGGTACCACGATCTTGATGGTGACCCACGACATGGATGAGGCCTTTCATCTGGCGGATCGGATCGCGGTGCTCGATGCGGGCCGCTTGTTGCAGTACGACACCCCAGCCCAGTTACTGTGCGCGCCGGCCCATCCAGAGGTGGCGGCGCTGACGGGTACTACGGATCGGGCCTTGCGACTCCTGTCGCTGGAGGGCCTCACGGCACTGCTGGAGCCGGGCCGTGCTGAGGGGCCGGATCTCCCCGTTACGCTGCGTTTGCGGGACGCGCTGTCGGTGTTGATTTGGGCGGGCGCTGCGGCAGGCAACGTCATCGATGCACAAGGGCAGTCCTTGGGTCATGTGCGTTTGGCCGCGATTCTGGCGCGGGGCGCGGCGCACCGATGAGACCGAGTGTCCTTCTCGGTCGCGTGCTTGGCTGGGGGTTGCTGGGCGGATTCCTGCTGCATCCGACGACGTTTGCACAGTGGTTGGCGCCACTCACCCATGATGGGGCGCCGGCCATTTATGACCAGGGCGACCTGTGGTCGCTGGCGCTTGCGCACCTTTGGATCGTGCTGGTGGCGACGGTGTTGAGTGCGGTGGTTGCTATCACGCTGGCGGTCGTCGTGACACGCGGTCCCGGGCGCGCGTTTTTGCCGATGTCACGCTCACTGGTCAGCATTGGCCAGACGTTTCCGCCGGTGGCGGTGCTGGCCATCGCGGTCCCGCTGGTAGGCTTTGGGGCGACGCCGACCTTGATCGCGCTGGTCGCTTACGGGTTGCTGCCGATCTTTGAAAATGCGCTGACCGGGCTTGGCCATATCTCCGCGACAGTGCTGGAGGCGGCCGATGGGATGGGCTTTGCTGGCTGGCGACGCCTCTGGTCGGTGGAGTTGCCGCTCGCCCGGCCGCATCTGGTGGAGGGCATTCGCCAAACATTGGTCATCAGTGTAGGTACGGCCACGTTGGGCTCGACGGTCGCCTCCAAGGGTCTGGGTGAAGTGATCATCGCCGGACTCTTGTCAGACAACGCCGCGTTCGTGCTGCAAGGCGGCTTGGTCACGGGACTCATGGCGGTGCTGTTGCACGATGCCGCCGGTGTGGTGCTGCGCGCGAGGGCGCCGGATGGGAACTGAGTCTCAGTTCCCCCTGTCGGTCCCGTTAAGGATTCGGCTAGACTGACACTGCTGCCCCAAACCGGATCGAAGACAGGCTGATGTTTGCCCGATTGTTCATCATAGAACCCACGCGACACGCCGGCGCGCCGGCCGTGGAGTGGCCGACCGTACTGCTCGCCGTTGGTATTTACGGTGGTTGGCTGCTGCTGACGAGCGCATGGGGGCATTGGCCAATGGGGGTGGTATTGCCGCTCTTGGCGGTGTGGGTCACCTGGCACGGCTCCTTGCAGCATGAAGTGTTGCACGGTCATCCCACCCGCTGGCGCCGGCTCAATGATTTTTTGGGCAGCGTGCCGCTCTCAATTTGGATTCCTTATGCGCGCTACAAGCGCCTGCATCTCGAGCATCATCACAACGAGCGCTTGACCGATCCGGTGGATGATCCGGAGTCTTACTACCTGACCGCAGCGCGCTGGGCGTCCATGTCCGCGCCAATGAAGCTGCTGTGGCGTATCGATCAGACGCTCTTGGGTCGTGTGACGATCGGTGCGCCGATGCACATGCTTATGTACTGGGCGGGTGAGTGGCGAGCGGTGGTCCACGATGAACCAGGCGCCCGGGTGGCCTGGTGCAAACACCTGATCGGCTGCGTGCTCGTGGCTTACTGGGTCACGAGCGTCTGTCAGATGCCGTTCTGGATTTATCTAGTCGCCGTGGTGGTGCCGAGCAAGGGCCTGGGTTCGGTGCGCTCGTTTGCGGAGCATCGGGCGCATAACACGGTGCATGAGCGGATTGCGATTGTCGAAGGCAGCTGGTTCTTCGGGCCGCTGTTTCTTTTTAATAATTTGCACGTGTTGCATCACGACGAGCCGCTGATGCCTTGGTATGCGTACAACCGACGCTATCGGCAGCGCCGTAGCGAGTTGCTCCAGCTCAACAATGGCTTGCTCTATCGTACTTATTTTGATGTGGCCCGACGCTACTTGTTCAAGCCGCATGATGTGGCGGTGCATCCCACCGGTCGCGTGCCGCGCGCGCAGATTTAGGCGGGCAACCGATAACCGGCGTCGTGCGCTGCGCGATCACGCTCTAGGGTGAGCGCGAAGTCCTGCTGGTCGACCGAGGCAAAGCCCGTCAGTCCGAGCGCGTCTTTGCAGGTGACAAACCACGGTTGTGCGGCGGCGCCGGCAAAGGCGGCTTTTAATCGCATAATGGCATCCGCTGGCATGGCCGCGCCGGCCACAAATGCGGGCATCGGCGCCAGGTCCGTCGACTCGAGTACGCGAATCCCCGCGGTGATGTTTGGCGCATGGCGCGCAATCAGCCAATGCCAATACGCATCCAAGGGGCCGACGTCAAAACGACCTTCCCGTACCCCATCGAGGATCGCGCGGGCCGTGATCTGGTCGGGCACCATCGCGCGGTACAGCTGGGGTCGCGTGGCACTGCGATAGCGCAGCAGGTGATGCCGAAAGGCATTAAATCCAGAGTGCGAGTGCTGCACAGTCCAAGCCGCGCGGTGCCCGAAGGTCTCTTCCAGGGTGCGAAACGGCGCATCGGCGCGCACGATCAGATCGCTGCGGTAGACCGCGCGGCCGCCGGCCCAGGCCATCGCCGGGATGGGGGCGGCGATGGGAATGACGGGCGCCAGTCGCAGGGCGATCGGGTAACCGCACATCAGCACACAGCCGAGATCTGCCCGCTGCCAGAGGGCTTCGAGCGGTTGGGGTGCGGGGTAGGGCATATACGTGAGGTCAACCGCCGCATCGGCGGCAATGTGCGTCAGCAGTCGTTGCCAAACCGCTTCGACCGAGGCGGTGACCGCGTACATACGCGCATTGGCGATGCACGGCGTCAGGGCGCCAACTCCGCACGGCGACGCGTCACATAGGCATCCATGGCGTCGCGCACGCCCGGGTCGAGTGCCGGGGCCACGTACTCGTTGAGCACCCGTTGCCATAAGCCGGTTGCCCGGGTGGTGGCATTTTGCGAACCAGCCTCGGTCCAGGCCTCGTAGCTAGACCAGTCCGACAGTCGGGGACGATAGAACGCGTTTTGGTAGCGGGCGAGGGTATGGGCGGTGCCAAAATGGTGGCCGCCGGGTGGGACCGCGCGAATGGCTTCAAAGCCGAGGTCTTCATCAGAAAATTCGACCGGGCGCAGAATGCCCGCCCAATGCCGGATCAATTCGGCATCCACAATTATTTTCTCGTAGCTGGCGGCCAAGCCGCCCTCCAGCCACCCAGTGGCGTGGCTCACCAAGTGGCTGTGCGACAGGATGGCCGCTTGCAGGGCAAAGCCCGTCTCATAGGTCGACTGGGCATCCACGCAGGGTGAGGCATTGACGGCGCTGGTGCGCACCGGCAGGCCTAGACGACGACCGATCTGAGCGCTCGCGATCACCCCTTGCACGTACTCGGGTGTGCCAAAGGCCGGTGAGCCTGATTTGAGGTCGACGTTTGAGGTGAATCCGCCCAACACACAGGGTGCACCAGGGCGCACGAGCTGACACAACACCACAATGGCGAGCGCTTCGGCCGTTTGCTGGGCTAGTGCCCCGGCCAGCGTGACCGGCGCCATGGCGCCCATCAGCGTGAAGGGCGTGATCACGACGCATTGGCCATGGGCGGCCATCACACAGATGTTATCGAGGATCTCTTCGTCGACTAAGCGCGGCGAGTTGACGTTGGTGATGGTCATGAGCGTCGGCCGGGTGGCGAGTGCCTCGACGCTGCACTGGTGTTCAATTGCGGAGAGGGCGATGGCATCGCGCGCCTGTGCACCGCCCATCCCGCGGGCGGCCCAGACCAGGTCCGAGCATTCGATATGGGCGCGATAGGCCTCCAGATGACGGGTCGCCACCGGCACATCGGTGGGCTCCACCACCATGCCGCCTTGCCACTGGGTGACACCGAGGGCGTGCGTGAGCTTGAGCACGTTACGGAAGGCCTCGAGATCGCCGTAGCGCCGGCCATCCCGCTCGTCACGGATATTGGGTGCGCCGTGTACGGGTCCGAAGTTGACCGCATTACCACCGACGATTAGATCTCGCGCGGCGTTGCGCGCATGGAGGGTAAAGGACGAGGGCGCTCGTGCGAGCGCGGCCGTCACCAGATCTGCACCGAGCCGGACCATGCCCGTCTCGTGATCCACGAGGGCCCCCGCTTGCGCATAAATCGCGCGGGCGGCGGCACTGCGGATCTCCAAGCCTAGATCCTGCAACACGCGCAATGCGGTGCGGAGAATGCGCTCCACTTGCTCGCCAGACAGCAACTCCAACGGTGGGCCTGGCGGGCGTAGCGCCGCCAGCGGCTCGTGCGTGCCGAGGTCTCTGGCCCGTGCTTGGTCACGGCGCCGCGGTCCGGGGCGCCGCTCGGTCATGGCAGGACGTCTCCGAGCGCGGTTTTGAGGGGTTCAAGCCACGGCTCGAAATGCCGCCACTGCTCCAGGCTGTCGCGGAAAATCGGGCGACGCACTTGCTCGGAACTGGCCGTGCGAATGCTGCGCTGGGTCTTGTGGAACTCCAGGCAGGACTGTTCGAAGGGCAATTCACAGTAATCGAGCAGGCGACGCACATTGTCCTCGAGATTCGCGACCACGTCCTCATGTTGGACGCGCAGTACCCGCCCGGGCAGTACGCGGTCCCAGTGGTCCATGAGTTCGACGTACGTGCGGTAGTAGAACGCAATGTCCTCGAGGCTGTAAGTGAACTCCTGACCTGAGGCAAACAGCTGTTTGAAGTTGCTGAAACAGCAGGCCATTGGCTCGCGCCGCGCATCAATGATTTTCGCGTTCGGCAGCATCAAGTGAATGAGGCCGATATGCCGGAAGTTGTTCGGCATCTTGTCGATGAAGATCGGTTTGCCGGAGCGGTAAGCTTGGCTGTCGGCGAGGTATTGGTCACCGAGGCGGCGCAAGTCGGCTGGCGACAGATCCGGCAAAATCGCCGGGTAGCGCGACTCCTCATCTGTCATCTCGCGCCCGGAGAGTTCTAGCACCGCACGCTGCACCTCGGTGAGTTCATGGGTGCCCTCTACCATCGAATGCGAGGCGAGGATCTGTTCGAGTAGGGTGGAGCCCGAGCGCGGTAGACCGACGATGAATATCGGGTCTTTGGCGGGGTTGCCAGCGCCTGCGAAGCGTTCGAACAGGGCGGGCGTGCACACCCGGATCTGGTCGCGCGTGTTGCGGCCAACGACCGCAACCCGATAGTTGCTTTCAACCTTTTTAAGCGCGTTGCCGCGGGCGTAGTACGCGAACGATTCGCCGTATGCGCTGCGGTCTTCCAGGGCCTTGCCGAGTGCAAAGCACAAGTGATAACGATCATCGGCTTGCGTCGATTCGGCCGCCTCGGCGCTGCGCATCGTCGCAATCTGCGCCTCATCGAACGCGTAGGTCTTGAGGTTAGCGAGACTCCAATAGGCGTCGCCGAAGTCCGGCCGTGCGACCGCGGCAGACTTATAGGATTCGATCGCTTCTGGCGTCTGGCCGAGGGTTTTCAGCGTATGCGCAATCGACAGATGCAGATCGGCGGTCTGCGGCGAATCGGTCAGCAGTTCCCGGTAGAGCCCGAGCGCGCGCTCGTGCAGGCCCAGTCCGACTAAGGTCGTCGCATACGTGGTTCGGTAAAAGCGATTGGTCGGATCATCCCGCAGCAGCAATTCCAACTGCGTGACCGCCGCTTCGTGCTTGTGCCGGCGCAAGAGCACGCGGGCGTAGTCGTATCGGGCGGCCGCATAGTTCGGCGCCAGTTCGAGTACGGCTTCCAACAACATCTCGCCGTCGTCGAGTACATCTAATTCAAGGCCTATACGGGCCAGCAGGCGCATGCCCTCGACATCGTCCACGTGGGCCATGAGGTATTGGCGGACGATTTGTTCGGCGACGATGAGGTCCCCGTCCGAAAAATAGCCCGTGGCGTTGACGATCTCGGGTGCCAACCGCGCCAGCGTGGCCACGTGTTCGGACGCCATGCGTGCGTTGTCGGCTTCGCCGCGCATCCGGTACAGAATCTCCAGTGCGCTCCAGGTGGCCGGTAGGGCCGGGTTCAGGTGGATGGCGCGGACGAAGGCGTCGATGGCCTGCGGCGCGTTGCGCTGCCCGATGTGGCAGTGGCCCCGCTCCTGGTACAGGCGACTAAATCTGGGGTGCAGTTGCTGCAGGCGATCGAGAGTTGCCAGCGCATCTGGGATGCGTTGCAGGTAGCGCAGGGAGACGGCCGTCATATACAGCGCATCCCGATTCTTGGGGTGTTGCGCGGTGACTTTCTGCGCCGCATCGAGGGCGGGCGCGAACTGGCCCTGCTCCATGAGGCCGCGAATGCGCTGGATCTCGGCTTCGACGGGCGAGGGTTCTACGCTAGGGATGGGTTCCATAATCGGGTCCAAAAAAAAGGCGGGCATCGCTGCCCGCCTTTAAGTCTACTGTAATCCACCGCCCCATTGGGCGGTGGGCCACAGAGCGTCGATCAGAACTTCATGCCGAACTTCACGCCCAAGACGCGCGGCCGTAACGGCACTTCCGCCTTGATGAACTGTGACGTGGAAGTGAACTGTGACTTGTTCTCATCGGTCAGGTTCTGGCCGAAGAGTTGCACGCTCCACGTGTCCTTCGACACGCCGATCGCGCCATCCCAGGACGAGTAAGCCGGCTGCTCATAGCGCCACGTGGTCGTGGTCACTGGATGGCCAGCCGCCTCGTTCGCCGCGCCATTGGTCGACGGGTCGGTGTTCGAGTTGTTGAACGAATGACCCACGTGGTTCATGCCCAACTGCCAGAACGCCGAGTAGTCACCCATCTCCCAGTCGTAGCGTGCGCGCACGTTGAACTGCAGAGGAGGCGAGAACGCCGTCGGTACGCCAGGCGCGCCGAAAGTGTTGACGATCGCCAAGGGCTGGCCATTCGGGCCCAGTTCTGTGGTGATCTGCTTGCCGAAGTTGACGCTTTCCGGGTTGTTGTTGATCAAGAACGGTGAGGTTACCTGCTTGCTCTGATTCCACGAGCCCGAGCCGGTGACCGTGAGGCCCGCGGTGACGCGCGCCGTCAACTGCAGTTCAACACCCTTCACCTGGTAGTCCGCACCATTGACGCCGAACGTCGTGTTGCCGAACAGCGCTGGGTTGAAGATGCCGCTCTGCACGTTCTTCCAGTCTTCCTGGTAGATCGAGCCGTTCAATTGGATGCGACGATTGAAGAACTCGCTCTTGAAGCCGATCTCTTTGTTGGTGAGTTCATCGGGCGCCACGGTTAGCGGCTTGATGAACTGCTGCATCGGCGTTCCCGGGGTCTTGCCCGCGGCGTTGCCCACTGCCCACACTTCGTCAACGCTCTTGGCGACATAGCCTGACGAGCGGTTGAAGCCGCCCGGACGGTAGCCTTGCGACCAGGTGGCATAGACCATCGTGTCTGGGGTGACATGCCAGGTCAAGTTGGCGCGGCTCTTGAAGCCCTTGTACTCCGAGCTACGATCCTTCTGCGAAGGGTTCCAGCCCACGGCACCGTTATGGCAGGAGCCGGGATTCGCGACGATGTCGTAGTTGAAGCAGCCGAAACTGCTGACCACGCTGCCGCCGAACTCTTCCTTATAGTCGTAGTGACGCGTGCCGGCGGTGAAGGTCAGTACCTTCGGGATCAGGTCCACGTCAGCCGAGGCGAAGAACGCCGTCTGCTTGTAGTTGCGGAAGGTGTCTTCGAAGAACGCGACGTTGTCGTTGCGCGGGTTCGGGTTCGCAACCGGTGAGCCCGGTGCGGGCTCGACGTTCTGGAAGCAGTACGGATCGCCGCCGGCCACGCAGGTCGGGACGCTCTTGTACGACCAAGCCGTGTCGTCGGTGATCTTAAAGTCTTCGTAGAATGCACCGACGATACCGCGCACACGCCATTCATCCGGCGTGCTCAGGCGGAACTCGTGGCTCTGGTGGGTGTTCGATTCCTTTTCCTGCCACGAAGCGCTCGGCGAGAAACAGGTCGGCGTACCGCCCGAATACAAGCCATGGCACTGGTAGTAGTCGGCGTACACGCCACGCGAGTAGTTCGTGTAGTCGTTGACTTGGTCGATTTTACGAACCATGTAGCCGCCGGTGTAGACAGCCTTCAACAGGCCGATCTTGCCGTTGATGGTCAGCGAGCTGTTGGTGAACTTGTCCTTGTCGTACGCGTTGTTGAACAGCGTGACTTCCAGCGGGTTCATCGTCTGCCCTTCAGAGCCCTTCGGCATCTGATAGAACACGCCGTCGGCCTGCATGTTCTGGTAGCTCTGGGCGAACAGGGCGCTCCAGTCGTCGTTGATCTGCCACAGCAGCGAGGCACGCAGACCCTGGTACTTGACCGGGTTCATCGCGTTCTTGGCAATGGCGTAGTTATTGATCACGGGGCTGCCCGGAGGCGGCGCGTAGTGGCCAGTGCTTGGGTCGATGTAACCGCCGTAGTAGATACCGTAGTCCGTTGCCCGGCGCGTGAACGTGCTCGGGACGTTGTTGATGTAGCCGCCACGATCGTCGTTGTACACCACAACGCGCGCCGCCAGTTTGTCATTGACCAACGGCAGATTGAGGGTTGCGCTCGCGGCCGTGTTTGGGTCGCCATGCGCGGTGACGCTGTAGCTGGCCTCAGCACTGCCTTCGAACTTGTTGAGCTTCGGCTTGTTGGTGATGTAACGCAGCACACCGGCCTGCGCGCCACCGCCGAACAGCGTGCCCTGCGGGCCTTCGAGCACTTCGACGCGCTCCAAGTCGACCGCGATGACGTCGAGGTTACGGCTCGGCAACTGACCCGACTGTTCGTCGAGGTAGACCGCGACGTTCGGGAAGCCACCGATCGTGCCGGACGACTGCGTGCCGAACGAACCGAGGGCCAGGCCGCGCATGAAGACGTTGCCTTGTCCCGGGCCGTTGGTGGCGAGCGAGACGTTCGGCAGGTACTTGACCATGTCGTCGAACGACGAAACGCTGAGCTGGCTGAGCGTTTCAGCGCTGAGCGCCTGGATGGTGATAGGCACGTTCTGGATGCTTTCCGAACGGCGCTGGGCGGTGACGACAATGTCTGCAATTTCAAGGCTGTTGGCCTTGGCTTCTTCCGCCGCGGCGGCGACTGCTACTGAGCTTGTGGCTCCGGCACTGAGTGCCGCCATGACCGCATAGGTCAGCTTGGTATTAAGTTTCAAGCGAATCCCCTCTTCAACTAGTGGCTCAAACGTTCACAGATCGGTGAGCCTCTTCCCGATCAGCGTGGTCCGAGAGTGCGGGCACTCTGCAGACTCAGTGCGTTGCTGCAAAACAAAGATCTTCAATCGGAATTGATGATCCTGCGCCTAAACTACCGCACTTCAATGGCTTTTGTGAAGTTGCGTCTTAGCAACAGGTGAGTCTCAAAAGGATTGACCGAGTGGTCAATTTTGTTCAATGCGCGGTCAAGGTGCCGCCGCGCCCTTGTTGGCGGGATCCTAAGATGGGCGGTGCTGACCTCGCGCTCGTCGCGGGCCATCGGTACCGGGGGTGGCGGCGTTAAGGCTGGCGTAAATCAATTTGACATAATTATTAAAAATATTCATATATTTCAGTAATTTGTAATTATTTAATGCATTGTTCTGGGTGCGTTAGATCGGTCGGTCACATCGATCTGGACCTAGTCGGTCGGTCCATCGAGCCCTCGCTAGCAGGCCGATCCGGCGTGCGGCCGGACCGGGGGCGTCTCTACAGAAGACGGTAGAGGCGGCCCTTCGGACGCGGCCGGCGCGCGGGTACGAACATAAAAAATTTCATTTCTGGTAGAAATTCAGTTCTGCGGCGCAGCGAGCGACGTGCGAGGCTCCTGTTGTGTCATGGGGGCAGCCGCAAAGTGCCCGCGAGCCGAATCTGCTGGAGGAAAGTCTGTGTCTGAAGCTACTGTCCCTGCCCGTCGCCCTTCCGGTCGTGATGCCCGTCGTGCCCAGCGCACGGGGCCTTTGCCCGATCATCTGCGGCCCGTCGTGCCCGGCATGCTGGGCGGGCGTTACTTGCCCCTGAGTGACTCGGATATTCAGCAGATCCATGAGACGGCGCTGCGCTTGCTAGCGGAGCTCGGTCTGGCCGATGCCCCAGAATCCGGTGTTGAGGTCATGACAAAGGCCGGCTGTACGGTCAGTGATCGCGGTCGTTTGCTGTTTCCGCGCGCGTTGGTCGAGGACACGCTGGCTAAAGCAGGTCGACATTTTCCGCTTTATGCGCAGGATCCGCGATTTGATCTCGAGCCTTGGGGCAAGAAAGTCTATTTCGGCACCGCCGGCGCTGCGGTGAACATGGTCAACGCCGAGGGCGTGTATCGCGAGTCCAAGTTGCAAGATCTATATAATATTGGTCGCATCGTCGACACCATGGAGCATATCCATTTCTTCCAGCGTGCCGTGGTGCCGCGCGATATTCCTGATCCTTACGAAATGGATTTCAATACCTGCTACGCGTCGGTATCGAGCACGACCAAGCACGTGGGCTCCAGTTGGGTATTGCCCGAGCACATGGAGAAGTCGCTGGAGATGCTTCACATGATCGCAGGCGGTGAGGACAAGTGGCGCGAACGACCGTTCGTCAGTCAGTCCAACTGTTTCGTCGTGCCACCGATGAAGTTTGCGACCGACGCCTGCAAGTGCCTTGAAGTAGCCGTGCGTGGCGGGATGCCCGTGCTGCTCTTGTCGGCCGGTCAGGCGGGCGCGACGGCGCCGGCGGCTATTGCCGGCGCGTTGGCCCAGGAAGTGGCGGAATGCCTCGCGGGCTTGGTGTACGTCAATGCGATCAAGCCGGGTCATCCGGCGATTTTCGGCACCTGGTGCTTCGTCTCCGACTTGCGCACTGGGGCGATGTCTGGCGGTAGCCCGGAGCAGGCGCTGCTGTCCGCCGCGGCCGCCCAGATGGCGCATTTCTACCAGTTGACCGGTGGCACAGCCTCCGGGATGACCGACTCAAAGATCGCCGATGGGCAGGCGGGCGCGGAAAAGGCACTGAACCACGCCTTGGTTGGCAATGCCGGCGCCAACATGATCTACGAGTCGGCCGGCATGCACGCCAGCTTGCTCGGCTATTCGCTCGAGAGCCTGATCATCGACAACGACACCATCGGCATGGCGCAGCGAACGATCAAGGGCATCGAAGTCAATGAAGAAAAGTTGTCCTTCGAAGTCATTAAGGATGTTTGTCTGAACGGCCCTGGGCACTACTTGGGCGCTGATCAAACCCTGCAACTCATGCAGACCGACTATCTCTACCCGGCCGTTGGCGATCGCCGCAGCCCGAACGAGTGGATCGAGCAGGGATCGACCACCGTGGTCGATCGTGCGACCAAGAAGGTCAAGGATATCTTGGCCACGCACTATCCCTCGCATATTCCCGAAGCGGTGGATGCGGAGATTCGATCGAAGTTTCCGGTCAAGCTGCCGCGCGAGGCAATGCGATCGGCCTGAAGCGGGCCGTCGGCGGCGCGGGGTGTCGGGGGCCCCGTTCGACCGCACTCGCCTGCCGGGGTCTCTGGCAGCGGCTGGGGGTTGCCGGGCGTCGGGACTCGCCGCGGGCCTTGACGCGCGTCTAACTGACTGACAGTGAACGAAAAAGCGCACTAGGGCGAACGATCACACTCGTGACCTCGACGGCAGGTAGAATCGCGGCCCTCGCTCCCTATCCCCGCAGAGTTGCTCATTCATGACCGCCCGGATTATTGACGGCAAGGCCGTCGCCAAGAAGTTACGTGCCGAATACAAAAACCGCATCGCCCAATTGGTCGCAGCGAAGGGTGTGACCCCTGGTCTTGCGGTCATCCTGGTCGGCCACAATCCGGCGTCCCAGCTCTACGTCAGCAACAAAGTCCGCGCTTGCGCGGACGTTGGGATCCGCTCCGAGCGAATCGAGATGGCGGCCGATGTCAGCGAGCAGGTACTGCTCGCTGAAATTGATCGCTTGAATGCCGATCCGACGGTGCATGGCATCCTCGTGCAGTTGCCGCTGCCGGCGCATATCGAAGTGCGTCAGGTGCTCGAACGGATCTCGGTGGCGAAGGATGTGGACGGTTTTCATCTCTACAACGTCGGTGGGTTGCTGACCGGTTCGACGGTGTTCCCGCCTTGCACGCCGTACGGCGTGCAGAAGTTGCTTGAGCATGAAAACGTCCAGATTGCCGGTCGCAACGTCTGCGTTGTCGGCGCCAGCAATATTGTGGGCAAACCGGTGGCGATGATGCTCATGCAGCAGGATGCGACCGTATCGATCTGCCACAAACTCACCCGGGATCTGGCGATGTTCACGCTGCTGGCGGACATCCTCGTGGTGGCTGCCGGTGTGCCCAATCTGATTGTGCCGCAGATGGTGCGTACAGGCGCGGTGGTGATTGACGTTGGCATCAACCGCTTGCCGGATGGGCGACTCGTCGGCGATGTGGATTTCGAGGGCGTACGCAAGAAAGCGTCGCTGATTTCGCCGGTGCCCGGTGGTGTGGGGCCGATGACCGTCACCATGCTGCTGTTCAACACGCTGCGCTCCGCCGAGCGGACGGTCGGTATCGAAGAGGCCGCGCCCGGTCTTTGAGCGCGCAGCGGTCTTAGGGAATCGTCAGCACCATTTTGCCGACATGCTGCTTGCGCAGAAATGCTTCCTGCGCGGCGGCCAACGCATGCAAGGGGTAAGTGGCTGCGACCAGTGGCTGCAGCGTCCCGTCCTCAATGGCTGCGACTAACTGCCCGAAGAGCGGCGCCGGCGGGATGGTGCAGCCATGCAGGGTCAGATCCTTCAGATACAGCGTACGTAGATCCAATGCGACTACGGGACCTGCGATGGCGCCGGCCGTGGCGTATTGACCACCGGGCCGCAGCACCGTCAGTAGCGCCGAAAACATCGCGCCGCCTACTACATCCAACACCACGTCAAAAGCATCGGCACCGTAGTGCGCTGCCGGATCGGTGTCGCGACCGATCACTTCCGTGACCCCCAAGGCGCGCAATGCGCTCGTCTTGCTGGGGTCTGCCACTGCCACTACCGACGCGCCGCGGGCGAGGGCCCACTGCACGGCTGCCGTACCGACGCCACCGGAGCCGCCGGTGATGAGGACCCGTTGGCCGCGGCTGACGCGAGCGCGCGTGACGAGGTGCAAGGCGGCCAGATACGAGCAGGGGAATGACGCGATCTCGGCATCATTCCAGGTGGTTGTGATGCGCACCGCGTTGGCGGTGGGGACGGTGGTGTATTGCGCGAAGGCGCCGGGTGTATCGGAGCCGAAATAGCGCGCAGCATCGCCGTCGCGCAGAATCGGGTCGATGAGCACGCGCTCCCCGAGGCGGGCCGGGTCGACGCCGGGTCCTACTCCGGCAATGGTGCCGGCGCCATCCGCGCCTTGGATGCGCGGAAACGACAAGGCGTTGCCGGCCCAGCCGGCGTCGGCCGAGGTCGGTTCGGCTGCGGGGGTTGTCGCGGTGGATCCGGTCACCGACTTGGAATACCAACCCACCCGAAGATTGATGTCCGTGTTGTTGACCGCCGCGCCGTATAGGCGCACGAGCACCTCACCGGGCGCCGGGGCAGGGGTCGGGACCACGGCATAGACCAGTTGCTCGGGTCCGCCGTGGCCGGTGAGCAGGAGGGCCTGCATGGAGGGTGGCGGTGGCTGCAGCATGGCGGTGGTCTCTGGCGGTCTGGGGTCAGTCTAGGAGCCAAGCGCAGTCGACTACAAGCGCCTTATTGGTGAAATAAATTGAATAAATTTCACACGCATGAACGTTAGGCCGGCGTTAAACTTAATTATGAAACTCGAAGCCACCGGAGACGGCATGCCCGCGCCCGTGATGACCCGACTCGATGAGGTGCCGGCCGTATCGCGCGTGCCCCGCGAGCCGAGTCCTTTGGGTGCGCAGATTCGGGACTTGCGCGAGGCGCGACGCATGCGCCTCGCGGAACTGGCGCAGGCGATTGGCAAGTCCATCGGCTATGTGAGCCAGATCGAGCGCGGCCGCTCGGAAATTTCGATTTCCACGCTCAAATCCATCAGCGATGCGCTCGGCGTCAGCATCAGTTGGTTTTTCCAAGGCTATGACCCGCGCGAGCCGAGCGAGCACGGTTACGTAGTCCGGCGCGAGCATCGGCGGCGTCTGGACTTTCCCGGTACGGGTATCGAGGAAGAGTTGCTCTCGCCGACGCTGAACGGCGAAGCCGAATTGATCATGAGTCGCTTCGCTGCGGGTGCGCGCAGTGGCGACGTCCAAGTCTCGCGCATGGCCGAGCAGTCCGGTGTCATTTTGTCGGGCGAACTGGAATTGCGCGTTGGCGATCGCTTGTTCTTGCTTAAAGCCGGCGACAGTTTTCGCATCGGTCGCGGCGAACCCTTTACGGCCTGCAATACCGGTAGCGAGGAGTCCGTCTCGCTCTGGGTGATTGCGCCGCCTTTGTATTGAACTTACCGATTCCCTCAAGGCAGGACTCTATGTCGCTTCCCTCCCATGCAAATGTCGTGATCATCGGTGGTGGTGTGGCCGGTTGCTCGGTGGCGTACCACCTCACCAAGATTGGCGTCACCGACGTCGTGCTGTTGGAACGCAAACAACTGACCTGTGGTACCACTTGGCATGCCGCAGGCCTGGTGGGCCAATTGCGGGCGACTCGCAATCTCACCGAGTTGGCGAAGTACACCGCCAGTCTGTACGGCTCGCTCGAAGCCGAGACCGGTCAGGCCACGGGCTTTAAGCAGAATGGTTCGGTCAGTGTCGCCAAGACCGAAGCGCGCTTCGAAGAGTTGAAGCGTGGCATGTCGATGGGCAAGTGCTTTGGCCTCGAGGTCGATCTGCTGACACCGTCCGACATCCAGTCCAAGTGGCCACTACTGGATCTCACGGACGTGGTTGGTGGGATTTTCATCGCCAAAGATGGACAGACCAACCCGATCGATGTGACGCAGGCGCTCGCCAAGGGCGCCAAGATGCGCGGCGCGAAGATCCTTGAGAACACCAAGGTCACCAAGATCTTGGTGGAGAACGGGCGTGCTTGCGGTGTCGAAACCGAGGACGGTGTGATTCGCGCCGATACCGTCGTCCTCTGCGGTGGGATGTGGTCGCATCGATTGGCGTCGGATGTCGGCGTCGCCGTGCCGCTACACGCCGCCGAACACTTCTACATTGTGACCGAGCCGCTCGAAGGGGTGCCTGCGAACCTGCCAGTGCTGCGCGTCCCGGACGAATGCGCGTATTACAAAGAAGACGCGGGCAAGATTCTGATGGGCTGCTTCGAACCGATCTCAAAGCCCTGGGGCATGCACGGTATTCCGGAGGACTTTTGCTTCGATTCGCTGCCCGAAGACTACGATCACTTCGAACCGATTATGAACATGGCGATCAAGCGCGTGCCGAAACTCGCCGATGCCGGCATTCAGTTGTTCTTCAATGGCCCGGAGAGCTTTACGCCGGATGACCGCTATTACATTGGTGAAACGCCGGAGGTAAAAGACCTGTTCCTCGCCACGGGCTTCAATTCAGTGGGTATTGCCGGTAGCGGTGGCGCAGGCAAGGTGCTCGCCGATTGGATCGTCCATCGCAGGCCGCCCATGGATCTTGCGGACGTGGATGTCCGTCGCATCCAGCCGTTCCAGAAGAACCGTAAATATCTCTACGACCGTACCGTCGAGACCTTGGGTCTGCTGTATGCGATGCACTGGCCGTATTACCAGTACGAGACGGCCCGCAATTCCCGCCGTACGCCCTTGCATGATCGCTTGATTGCTGCGGGTGCCTGTATGGGCGAACTGGCGGGCTGGGAGCGCCCCAACTGGTATGCAGAGCCCGGCTCCCAACCGAAGTACGAGTACTCCTACGGTCGCCAGAATTGGTTCAACGCCTGTCGCGCGGAATGCGAAGCGGTCCGCGATGCCGTAGGCCTGTACGACGAAACTTGCTTTGCGAAGTTCTTGGTGCAGGGCCCTGACGCGCTTGCGCTGCTTGATCAGTTATCGACCGCCAAAATGGACGTGGCGCCCGGCAAGCTCGTGTACACGCAGTGGCTGAATCCACTGGCGGGTATCGAAGCCGACTTAACCATTACGCGACTGGCGCAAGAGGAGTTCATGGTGGTGACGGCCGCCGCGTGCCAAACCCGTGATCTGGCCTGGCTGCGCAAGCACCGTGTCGCGTTGGCCTTGACCAATTGCTGGATCACGGATGTGACGCCCGGTATCGCGATGCTCGGTCTGATGGGCCCGAACAGTCGCCCGCTACTGGAAAAGCTGACTGGCGAGGACTTTTCCAACGCTGCGCATCCATTCGCATGGTCGCGCGAAGTTGAGATTGGCTATGCGACGGTGCGTGCGAGTCGCATCACCTATGTGGGTGAGTTAGGTTGGGAACTGTACGTCTCGTCCGAGCACATTCTCGATGTGTACGAGCGCATTATTGCGGTCGGCGATGCATTTGGCCTCAAGCATGCCGGTTACCATTCCATGGCAGCGTGCCGTGTCGAAAAGGGCTATCGCAGTTGGGGTCATGACATCGCCGATGAAGACACGCCGATGGAGTCGGGTCTGTCCTTCACGGTCGCGTGGGACAAAGCGGGCGGCTTCATCGGACGGGATGCATTGCTTGCGCATCGCGCCAAGGGCACGCCGACTAAGCGGCTGATTCAGGTCGTTCTGGAGGATGACTCCGCCGCGGCGCCACTGATGTACCACGAAGAACCGATTCTCAAAGATGGGATCATTGTGGGCTCCATTCGCTCCGGTGCCTGGGGGCATCGGCTCGCTAAGTCGATTGGCATGGGCTTTGTGGGCTGCGCCACCGGGGTGACCAAAGAATGGCTCTCGCAGGGTGTGTGGGAGGTGGAAGTGGCCTGCAAGCGCTATACGGCGCGGGTCCAACTTGAACCCCTCTACGACCCGAAGAATGAACGGATCAAGGCTTAAATACTTAATGCACTCGGAAACCAGCGGCGCCATGCGCGCCACGGAGACAACAATATGAAAACCCATGCACGTGTCGTAATCATTGGTGGCGGCGCCGTTGGCGCCAGCGCCCTCTATCACCTGACCGAATTGGGGGTGACGGATGTCGTGCTGATCGAGCGAGATGAACTGACCGCCGGGTCGACCTGGCATGCGGCCGGCAATTGCCCTAACTTTTCGACCTCTTGGAATACGATCAAGCTGCAGCGGCATTCGACCAAGCTGTACGCCGATTTGGCCAAGAAGACCGGCTACGACATCAATTATCACGTTACCGGCAGCATCCGTATTGCACACGAGCACGATCGTGTCGACGAGTTCAAGCACGTCGTCTCGCAAGCGCGCGCACAGGGCATTGAATTTGAGTTCATGACCCCTTCCGACGTGGCCAAAATGCACCCGTTCATGAATGTGTCCGATATCAAAGCCGCGCTTTACGATCCGTATGATGGGGATATCGACCCTGCACAGCTGACCCAAGCGTTGGCCAAAGGAGCGCGCGATAAGGGTGCAGAGATTTATCGCAATACCAAGGTCACCGGGATCGAGAAGACCGCCTCCGGCGAATGGAAGATCCTCACCAACAAGGGCGACATCGTGGCCGAGTCGGTCATTAACGCAGCCGGCTACCGCGGCGGTGAGATCGCGGCGATGGTCGGCGAGTACCTGCCGATCGTGACGCTGTCGCACCAGTACATGGTGACCGAAGATATTCCGGAGTTGGTGGCACGCGGCACCGAGCGTCTGCCGCTCGTGCGGGACCCGGACGTGAGTTACTACTTGCGACAGGAGCGTCACTCCTTGCTGCTCGGGCCCTATGAGTGGGAAGCCCGCGCGCATTGGCTCGATGGCGTGCCCGAGGAGTTCGCAAACCAGTTGTTCGAGGATGATCTGGACCGCTTGGGCGACTACATCGAACGGGCGATCATCCAAGTCCCCATCCTCGGTAGCGTTGGCATCAAGACCGTTATTAACGGACCGATCCCGTATGCCCCTGACGGTAACCCGCTCATGGGTCCGGCACCGGGCTTGAAGAATTTCTACCACTGCTGCGCCTTCACTTTTGGTATCGCGCAAGCGGGCGGGGCCGGCAAGTCGATTGCCGAGTGGGTCGTCAATGGCCATCCCGAGTGGGACATGTGGCCGTTCGATCATCGGCGCTATCTCGAGCACGCCAACCAAAAATTCACGTTGGCCAAAGCCATCGAGACCTATCAGCACGAGTACGGGATTGGCTACCCGCAGGAAGAGCGTCCCGGGGGACGCCCGGCCAAGGCTTCGCCACTGTATGACCGCCTCAAAGCGAAGGGCGCGCAGTTCGGTGCCCGCGGTGGTTGGGAGCGCGCAGTGTATTTCGCGCAGCCTGGCGATAAGGGCGGCACCGATACGTCGTTCCGCCGTTGTCACTGGCATGAGGCCGTGCAACGCGAGTGCGCTGCAGTGGAGCAGTGCGTGGCCGTGCTCGACCTGCCGGGCTTCACCAAGTTTGAAGTGACGGGCGCGGGGGCCGGCGCCTGGATTGACGGCATGATCACGGGTGTCTTGCCGAAGGAAGGGCGCACGGCGCTAAATTACTTCCTCGCTCCGAGTGGCGGCATCGTCACCGAAATGACGGTCACGAACCTCGGCCAAGGCAAGTACTGGCTGATCAGTGCCGCCTCGGGCGAGCGCCATGACTTGCATTGGTTGCATGCGCATCTGCCGAGCGATGGTTCGGTCAGGATCTCCAATGAAACTGCGCGCTACGGCACCTTAATCCTCGTCGGTCCGCGCTCGCGCGATGTGCTCGCCCAACTCACGAAAACGGATCTGTCGAACCCAGCCTTCCCTTGGCTCACGGTACGGACGATCGAAATCGGTTACACCAAGGCATTGGCCTTCCGCGTCAATTACGTCGGTGAACTGGGTTGGGAGTTGCACATTCCGTCCGAGCACGTGGCCTCCGTGTACGACCTGCTGTTCGAAGCCGGCGCGGCGTTCGGTATCGCGGACTTTGGCTTGTACGCAATGGACAGCCTGCGGTTGGAGAAGTGCTATCGCTCCTGGAAGGCGGATCTCACTACCGATTACACCCCCTTCATGGCCTCGTTGGATCGCTTTGTGAAGATCGACAAAGCGGGTGGCTTTATCGGCCAGCCTGCGCTCAAGCAATGGATCGAGAAGGGCCTGCCTGAGCGCTTTGTCCCGCTCATCGTGGATGCGGCCGACGCCGATGCGTCTGCGGTCTCCATCGTCTATGACGGCGATGAGGTGGTGGGATTGGTCACCTCGGGTGGGTTCGGTTACCGCATCCAGAAGAGTATTGCCCTGGCGTACGTGCGGACGGATCTTGCGGTGCCCGGTCGGGAACTGACCATCGAAGTGCTCGGTGAGCGTCGCCGAGCGGTTGTCGGCGTGGAACCGTTGTACGATCCGACCAATGCGCGGTTGCGTGACTGAAAGTCCCTTGACGCCGCCTCACGGGAGGCGGCGCCTAAATGGGTTTTCCGTGCCGTTGGTTCACGTGGCTCTGTTGTGTAGTAGGACTTCTTTGCTCGTGTTGCAGTCCGTGTGGGTGTGACGTCGTCACTGACGTAGCCAGAGGAACTGCGATGGCCAAGATCCTTCCTCGTCTGGACATCTCGCCGAGCGCGCAGTCTGCGTTCGGTCCAGACGTGCAGGGAACCCACGGTAGCCGGCTAGAACTCGGGCTTGGGTGCACGGGCGAGCCAAGTGGTGAGCAGCCTCGGGTTAGTTTTTGGCGGCTAGGGCAATGGTGTCCAAGAGAGCCTCCTGCCCTTAGATGCCTACAACGCGGTTTTAATGCGCGTCCACGAGCGCGTGAGCAGTCGCTCGGTGGCCGGGCTGACTTCCGCCGATAAGAAGGTGCGGCGCTCGAGCTCTGGGGGTGGATAGACCACCGGATTGCGCCGTATCGCTGGATTCACCAACGCGTCTGCAGCCCGATTGTCGTTGCCGTAGAAGATGTCGTTGGTGATCGCGGCAATGGTCGTTGGCTTCAAAATGAAGTTAAGGAACTCGTAACCTTCGCTGACGTGGGGTGCATCGGTTGGAATCAGGAAGGCTGAATAGTCTGCATTGGAGCCTTCTGTTGGAATTGTGAACGCGAGGTCCAGTTTGACTCCGGCCGCGCGGGTCCGCGCGATCGCCGTTGCGTAGTCGCTTGACCAACCCATGGCGATGCACGTCTCGCTGTTGGCGAGGGAATTGATGTATTCCGAGGAGTCGAAGGTGCGGATATAGGGCCTGACCTTGAGAATCAGCGCTTCCGCGGCTCGGAAGTCCTCCCGGCGCGTTGAATTGGGATCTATCCCGAGATAGACAAGCGCTAGCTGCAGCACGTCGCGCGAGGAGTCCAAGAAGGTGATACCGCAATCGGCAAACTTGCTGGCAATTTCGGGGTCGAAAATCATCTTCAGACTGTCGACAGGGGCGTGGGGCATGCGCTCGCGAATTTTTTTGACGTTGTAGGCGAAGCCGTTCAGCGAATGCAGATACGGCACCGCATGCTCGTTGCCCGGGTCAAATTGGGCGTACAACGCGAGGATTTTCGGATCGATATTCTCAAGGCCCCTCAGCTTGGAGCGGTCCAGCTTCAGGTAGGCGCCGGCCTTGATCTGGCGACTGAACAGCAAGGTCGAGGTTTCGACGACGTCGTACCCCGATCCGCCTGCCAACATTTTGGCTTCCACGGTGGAGTCTGCATCAAAGGTGTCGTAATCGACTTTAATACCGGTCTGCTGTTCAAAATCTTGCAGCGTGTGTTTGCCGATGAAATCAGCCCAGTTGTACACGCTCACGGTACGGGGTTCTGGTTCCTTAGAGCCGCACCCGGCCAGTACGGCGAGGACGCTGCAGAATGCCGCGATCGGGAGGGACCAGTGTATCCCCGCCCGGTCGCGGCGGCGCATCAAGCCACCAACTCCTGCGCCGCGTCAATCAGCATGTCGACGACGTAAGGCGTGAACGAGCGCCATGTTTCGAGATGGAACACGTCCGCTGCCGTCCGCCACAAATAAATCTCAGACTTCATGTACACGGTCCGTGTGCACATGCCGACCGGAAAGGCCCCGAGATCGAGGTCCAACGGGCAGCCGGTGCCCAGTAACCACTCGGCTTGTGGGCCCTTTACTAAGAACGCCACCTGGCGATGCCCGATATCGACAATAGAGTGGGGCGTCTGCCCTAACGCTTCGGCGAGCGCAACGCGTAGGGCCGCACTGTCGGCCAGTGGTGCCAGTAGTAGGTGCTCGTCAGGGCCCATCCACAGCGCGGCCCGTGGGCCGACGGCGTTCGCGCGACAGGCTGCAGTGGGCAACGCGACGCCGAAGCCGCGCGCGGCGGCAGCGCTCGCATCCGGCCCACCGCGAAAACTCAGTCGCGTCATCGCGGGCAGTGCCTCGAGCCAAGGGGTCGCGTCGATGCGCGGTGATCGTCGGGTTAAATTAGACATTGAGGCGTGCCCCCTGCGGGTCGTAGAACACGGTCGATACCACCTTCACGGGGATATCGCCGCCTGGCATGGCGACATGGAGTGTCTGGTCCATCTTGGAGCGACCACCTTCGACGACCGCCATCGCGATGGATCGACCGAGTGTGGCGCTGAAGTAAGACGAAGTGACGTGGCCAATCATCGCAAACGGAATCGGTCGATTCGGTTCGAGCACCACCTGAGCGCCTTCCTCCAGTACCACGGCAGGATCTGCCGTCAGTAGGCCGACCAGTTGTTTGCGGTTGGCCGCTTTGAGTGCCGGGCGCTCCATGCCGCGCTTGCCAACGAAATCCCGCTTGGTCTTGCCAATGGCCCAAGCGACACCGGCGTCGTCTGGGGTCAGCGTCCCATCCGTATCCTGACCCACAATGATGTAGCCCTTCTCGGCGCGCAGGACGTGCATCGCTTCAGTGCCATACGGCGTGATGGCGAACTCCTGGCCGGCAGCGTAGATCGCCTCCCACAGATCAGTGCCGTATTCCGCGGGCACGTTGATCTCAAAGCCCAACTCGCCGGTGAAGCTGACGCGCATCAGAATCACCGGAATGCCGCCGATCTGCCCATGTGCCACGCCCATGTGCGGTAGGGCGGCCGCCGACAAGTCGACGTTGGTGACCACTTTGGCCAGCACCTCGCGTGCCTTAGGCCCTTGTACCGCCACCACCGCCCATTGTTCGGTGGTGGAGGTGATCCAGACGGACAGATCTTGCCACTCAGTCTGGATGTAGTCCTCCATCATCCCGAACACGCGAGCGGCGCCGCCGGTGGTCGTGGTCACATGGAAACGGTCGTCAGCGAGTCGCACGATCACGCCATCGTCGTAGACGAATCCATCGTCGCGGCAGAGGATCCCGTAGCGGGATCGATTGACGCCGAGGCTGGTCCAGTTGTTGACATAGAAGCGATTGAGAAATTCCGCCGCGTCCTTGCCAACGACTTCAATCTTGCCGAGTGTAGAGGCGTCGAACATGCCGACCGAGTTGCGCACACCGAGACATTCACGGTGAACGGCCGCATCCATGTCCTCGCTGCCAATCGGGAAGTAACGCGTGCGCTTCCAGTTGCCTACATCTTCAAAGACGCCACCGCGCGCCACTGCCCAATCGTGGCTTGGCGTGCGTCGCACCGGATCAAACTGCTCGCCGCGGGCGGCGCCCGCGAAGGCGCCAAACGTCACCGGCGTATAGGGCATCCGATAGGTGGTTAGGCCCACCTCAGCGAGACGACGATTAGAAGTCGCGGCGACAATGCCCAGCGCATTCAACCCCGAGGTCTTGCCTTGGTCGGTCGCCATGCCGGTCGTGGTATACCGCTTGATGTGCTCGATCGACTCGAAGCCTTCGCGCTGTGCCAAGGCGATATCGCGCGTGGTCACATCGTTCTGGAAGTCGACAAAGGCCTTCTTCGGTGGAATCAGACCGGCCAGTTGGGGCAGGGCGCCCGGTTGGCCGGCGAGTCCCGCATCCAGGCTGCTGGCGCTCAACGGCGCTGCCGTGGTGCGCAAGCCGGCTGCTGCGGCCGCAGCAGCGCCTGCAGTCGCGCCGTCGTTCAGTGCTGCTGCAAGGCCTGACACGCCGCGGCTAAAGCCCGCCGAGCGCGTGCGCTCTACGGTGGCAGCGGGCAAGAACGCCCCCAGGGTTTCGTCATAGGACAGTTTGCCGCGTGATTGCGAGTGCAAGTGGACGCTTGGGGTGTAGCCACCGGACATCACGATCGTGTCACAGGCAATCGTGTCGCCTGCGACGACCTGCCCGTCCGCGCCGATCAGACCCAACTGCAGGCCCTCGACGCGCAGTTTGCCGGTAACGCCGAGTGCGGTTGCATTCGGCAGGATCCGTAGCCGAGCCGATTTGGCGGCCGCGTAGCCGGGACCGTCAATAGACCCGACTGGTCGCACATCCGCGATCACGGCAACGGTGGCGCCGGTCGCGCTGAGATCGACGGCTGCTTCAAACGCTGCATCGCTACCGGCGAGTACGGCGATGCGCTCACCGACGCGCACCCCATAGCGATTGGCATAGGTGCGGGCAGCAGCGGCCAGCATGACGCCCGGGATATCGTTGCCCGGGAAAATCAGTGGTCTTTCGATCCCACCGGTGGCGAGGACCACTTCACTAGCACGGACCTGCCACAGCCGCTCCCGGGGCAGGTTTGCCGGTGTCGTCGCCAAATGTTCGGTGAGGCGCTCCGACAAGCCCACATGGTTGTGTGGGAAATAACCAAATGCGGTGGTTCGTGCGAGCACGCGGACGCGCGGGTTCGCACGGAGTGATGCCAACGTCTGTGCAACCCAGTCCATCGCGGGCAGGCCCTCGATGGTTGCTGAACGCTCCGACAGGAGTGACCCTCCCATCTCCGCTTGTTCATCGCAGAGAATGACGCGCGCGCCTGATTGGGCGGCGGCTGCAGCAGCGGCCAGGCCCGCGGGGCCCGCGCCGACAACCAGCACTTCGCAGTGTACGTACTGTTGGGCGTAGCGATCCGGGTCCGGCAAGGTGGGTGCGACCCCGAGACCGGCCGCGGCACGGATCTTGGGTTCATAGACCTTAAACCACCAAGAGCGCGGCCACATGAAGGTCTTGTTGTAGAAACCCGCCGGCAACATGGGCGACAGCAGATTGTTGATGGCGCCGACATCGAATTCGAGGGACGGCCAACGATTTTGGCTCTCTGCTGTCATGCCTTCGTAAATCTCTACCTGCGTGGCGCGCAGATTCGGCGTACGGCGCGCCGCGTCGCGGGTGACGGTGACGAGTGCGTTCGGCTCTTCGGAGCCGCTGCCGAGAATGCCGCGCGGACGGTGGTACTTGAATGAGCGTCCGATCAGATGGACACCGTTCGCCAACAGGGCGGACGCGAGCGTGTCCCCGGCCAGCCCCTCATAGGAGCGCCCGTCAAAAGTGAACTGAATCTTTTTCGAGCGGTCGACACGACCTCCCGTAGTGGTGCGGGCCTTCATGCGCCGACTCCCGGTAAATCGGGTCGTTCTCCGACCTTGTACGTCGTCACAAAAAAGTCGGTGGTGGTGTCGCGGATCGCGTTGAAAAAGCGACCGCAGCCACGCACATGCCGCCACCGCTCCCGAAACAGACCGCGGGTGTTGTCGCGCAGGTACAGGTACTGCAGGAGTTCATCCTCCGTTGTCGTGGCCGGTTCGCTCGGGCGGGCCACGTGGGCCTGTCCGCCATAGGCGAATTCAGGCTCCGGTCTGGCACCGCAATACGGACATTCAATGACCAGCATAGTTTGAACCTTCAGTGCGCAACGGCCGCGGCCGCTGCTTCATCGATCAGGAGACCATCGCGGAAACGCTCGATGGTGAACGCGGCGTTCAATGGGTGCGGCTCGTTATGCGCAATCGTGTGCGCAAAGACGTGTGCGGAGCCCGGCGTGGCCTTGAACCCACCCGTGCCCCAACCACAGTTCACATACAGTCCCTCGACCGGGGTCTTGGAAATGATGGGCGAACGATCCGGTGTGCAGTCCACGATGCCACCCCAATTGCGGAGCATCTTTAGGCGCCGCACCATGGGGAACAGTTCGCAGATGGACTCGAGCGTATGGGCGCTAATGTGCAGTCCGCCCCGCTGGGTATACGAGTTGTACGCATCAGTGCCCGCACCGATCACCAACTCCCCCTTGTCCGACTGGCTCATGTAGGCGTGGATCGTATTGGACATGACCACACACGGCATGATCGGCTTCACCGGCTCCGACACCAAGGCCTGCAGCGGGTAGCTCTCGAGTGGTAGGCGGACGCCGGCGTAACCCATGACGACGCTGGTATGGCCCGCCGCCACGACGCCCACTTTCTTCGATCGGATCAGGCCGCGAGTGGTCTCGATCGCTTCGATGGCGCCCGAAGCATCTTTGCGCAGGCCCGTGACTTCGCAGTTTTCGATAATATCGACGCCGAGTGCATCGGCTGCGCGGGCATAACCCCAGGCCACGGTGTCATGGCGCGCGACACCCCCCCGACGTTGGAGTGCGCCGCCGAGCACCGGGTAGCGAATATTGCGCTCGATATTGAGGATCGGGCAAAACGCCTTGGCTTCCTCTGGAGTCAGCCATTCATTATCGACCCCATTGCCCCGATTGGCATGGATGTGGCGTTTGCTGACCTGCATGTCATGCACCGTGTGCGCCAGCATCAGCACGCCGCGCGGCGAGAACATCGTGTTGTAGTTAAGAACCTGCGAGAGGTCCTTCCAAAACTTCAGCGAATGGTCGTAGAGGCGGGCACTTTCGTCGAACAGATAGTTGGATCGAATGATGGTGGTGTTGCGACCAGTGTTACCACCGCCTATCCACCCCTTCTCGACGACGGCAATGTTCGTCATGCCATGCTCGGCCGCGAGGTAATAGGCTGTGCCGAGCCCATGACCACCGCCACCAATGATGATCGCGTCGTACTCCGCCTTGGGCGCCGCACGGCGCCACTGCGTCTTCCAACCCTGATGGCCGCCGAAGGCCTCCTTGAGGAGGGACCAGCCAGAAAACTTTTGCATTACGCCCTCAGATCGTTGTTGTCAGGGTCATAAGGGGAGTCGATCAGCACGGTCGCTTTCTTGCGCTCGCCGAGCACTTCGATCGAGAGTTCCGTGCCCGGTGCCGCAAACTCTGGCCTTACATAGCCTATGATCAGGCTCTTTTGGATGGTGTGACCGTAGTATCCCGACGTTGCGCGGCCAATCATTTGGTCGCCAGCGAACAAGGGCTCATTGCCGAGCGGATCGGCATCGGTCACGCCATGGACCTGCGCAGTGATGAAGCGATGCGGCACCCCGTTGGCCAGTTGTTGCTCCAATGCGGCCTTGCCATAGAAATGGGGTTTGTTCATCCGCACGAAGCGGTCGAGCGAACCTTCAAATGGCGTGTAGTCGCGCGTCAGGTCGCTGCCCCACATGCGGTAGGACTTCTCCATGCGCAACGATTCCATTGCGCGCATGCCCACGAGACCGAAACCAAACTCGGCGCCGGCGGCGCAGATCTGGTCGAACAGACCGTGTGCGTATTCGATCGGGAAGTGCAACTCCCAGCCGAGCGTGCCGACGAAATTCACGCGCAGTGCGTACACCTCGGTGGCATAGCCGACCTCGATCGTTTGGCTCGTCAGCCAAGGGAACGAAGCATTGTCGAGCGGCGCGTCGGTGATCTTCGTGAGCAGATCCCTTGCGCGTGGTCCACCAATGACAAAGCAGCCGCGGGCGCCGGTGATGTTGCGCATCATGACCGAGCCATCGGTCGGCAGACGCTTCTGCAGGAAGTCGTGGTCGTAGCGCTCCGCGGCGCCCGCGCTCACCACATAGTAGTGGTGCTCGGCGAGCTTCGTGATTGTGAACTCAGAGCGGATGCCGCCGCGCTTGGTTAGTGCATGGCACAAGGCGATGCGACCGATCTTGGTCGGTACCTTGTTGGCCACCAGGCTATCCAGCCACGTCTCTGCACCGGCGCCGGTCACTTCCCACTTCGAGAAGGGCGTCAGGTCGATCATGCCGACCTTTTCGCGCATCAAGCGCACTTCGTTGCCGACGTGCTCAAAGTAGTTCGAGCGGCGGAAGCTCCAGACGTCCTTCGCAGCAACACCGGCGGGCGCAAACCACAACGGCCGCTCCCAACCATAGCGCTGACCGAAGACGGCGCCGGCCTTGGCTAGCTTGTCGTAGATTGCGCTGGTTTTCGCGGGCCGGCCGGCCGGGCGCTCTTCGTCGGGGTAATGAATGGTGAAGACCTCTCTATACGTCTCCTCATTCTTCTCGACCACATAACGCTTCGAGGTGTACGGACCATAGCGACGTGGGTCGGCCGAGAGCATATCGATGCCCGGCTCGCCCTCGACGATCCATTCGGCCAGCTGCCAGCCCGAACCACCGGCTGCGGTAATGCCGAAGCTGTGGCCCTCGTTGAGCCAGAGATTGCGTTTGGACCACGCCGGTCCGATCAGCGGGCTGCCGTCCGGTGTGTAGGAGATTGGCCCATTCACAATGTCCTTGATGCCGCAATGTTCGAGTGCGGGCACGCGCCGCTGGGCTGCCTCGATATACGGCAGCAGTCGCTCAAGATCACCCTCGAATAGGTTCTTGCCAAACCAGTCGGGGACGCCATCGGCGAAGCGCGCGGGCGCACCTTTTTCATAGGGGCCAAGAATCCAGCCCAAGCGCTCTTCGCGCAGGTAGTACGACTTATCCGACTCACGCAGTACCGCCAATTCGCGGCCACCCTTGGCGCGGTACTCCTCGAGCTCCGGGGACTTGTCGTACACAATGTACTGGTGCTCGACTGGGATAGCCGGGACATTGATACCGAACATCTTGCCGGTCTGACGAGCGTAGTTGCCGGTTGCGCAGACCACATGTTCGCAGGTGATGACCCCTTTGTTCGTGGTCAGGCGCCATTCGCCGTTCGGTAGTTGTTCCGCTGATAGGACTTCGGTCTGCTCATAAATCTCAGCGCCACCGGCGCGAGCGCCCTTGCGTAGCGCCATGGTGAGATCCGCAGGTGCAATATGACCGTCGTGCGGGTGGTACAGCGCACCAATGATCGCCGGCGTCTCGCCATGTCCACCGAGGTCGATCAGTGGCCAGAGTTCTTTGACCTGCTCGGGTGTGATGACTTCGAAGGGGACGCCGATGGTGTTGGCCGTGCCGCAATACTTCTGATACTCGTCCATGCGATCACGGCAGGTGGCGAGGCGCAGGTTGCCGGTGACATGGAAGCTGACGTCTTGACCGGTCTCGGCCGGGAGGCGCTTGTACAGGTCTACCGAGTACTTGTGCAGCTGGCCTACCGTGTAACTCATGTTGAATAGTGGCAACAGCCCGGCCGCGTGCCAGGTCGAACCGGCCGTCAGTTCCGATCGCTCGAGCAGGACAACGTCGGACCAACCCTTCTTCGTGAGGTGGTAAAGCGTGCTGACGCCGACTACACCGCCGCCGACCACAACCACCCGCGCATGGGTCTTCATTTCTCGCGTTCTCCGTTCGAGTCGTTTGGGCACTCGGGGGAGGCCGAGTGGCTGCAAAACTTAAGCGCGAAAGTCTAACCTTCGCCGCCGTGTGAAACACTCCATTTGCGACAAATGCTGACGCAAATGCGCCAGTAGCCCTTATACTGCGGAAAGTCATGATACCTGTAGCTCATAACGGCTTGAGACCGGCGCTCCCTCCGCGCCGGAGCCGGTTTGTCTTTCTGACGCTGCCGCAGTACTCGCAGATTGCCGTGGCCAATGCCATTGAGCCGCTGCGCATGGCCAACACGATTTCGGGTCAAGTCGCCTACGAGTGGTTCGTCACCAGCCTCGATGGCCAACCGGTGTCGGCGAGCAATGGACTGTCCTTGTCGCCGACGGTGGCGCTAGATCAGGTCGGTCGACCGGACATCGTCTTTATCTGTGGCGGCCATAACGTACGCGAGGCGGTTACGCCGATGCTGTTGGCTGTGCTGCGCCGCTTTTCTGAGCAAGGCGCGGGCCTGGGTGCGTTGTGTACGGGCGGGTATGCCTTGGCGCGCGCAGGGCTGTTGGATCGTTGCCGCGCCACCATTCATTGGGAGAATGTGTCTGCTTTGCGCGAAGAATTTCCGCGAGTAATCATTTCAGATCAGGTATTTACGATCGATCGGAACCGATATACCGCATCCGGTGGCGTCGCCCCTTTGGATCTGATGCTCAACCTGATCGAAACCAAATTGGGCAGCAAGGTCTCCCAGTTGGTATCCGAGCAGTTCATCGTCGACCGCATCCGTAGCGACAAAGATCGGCAGTACGTGCCGCTGCGGGCGCAGGTGGGCGTCTCGCATCAGAGTCTGCTGAAGGTGGCCTCCCTGATGGAGGAAAACGTCGAGCGTCCCTTGTCGCTCGAGCGTATTGCCCAGGAAACCGGCTTGTCGCGGCGCCAAATCGAGCGCTTGTTCAAGCGCCACCTCAATTGCGTGCCGAAGCGCTATTACTTGGAACTGCGCTTGAAGCGGGCCCGTGAGTTGCTGCTCCAGACGGCGATGCCCATTATGGATATCACCACGGCCTGTGGCTTTCAGTCGCCGCCCCATTTTTCAAAGTGCTATCGCAAGCAGTTCGGGTACCCGCCGAGCGTAGAGCGGCAGTCACCGCGGCGTGTGCAGCCGTCGACTGAGCCGGCCTCAACCTCCTGAGCGGTTGTCGGAATGCGACCTTTCGTCTCGGGCGACCGTTGGTTTTTTTGTCGTGTCGGTCACTTTTTGTCGTCGCCTTACAAAGCAAATTTACTCATAGGGCTAGCGAAAATGCATGGTCCAGTGCGGCGACAAGGGCCTTAAGGTAATCCGTTGCATCGACAAGTGAGGCCTTGTCGTAATGAGACATGTCACGGTCGCGAAACCACCTACGATTTGGGTCCATTGGCCGTACCATTCGACGCTCGATTGCGTAGGGGTTACGAGACTGCCCCGAACTTGCCATCAGTTTCCGGGAGTACGAGATGTCCGAGGAAGCCTTTGACCTGAACAGCCTGAGCGATCAGGAACTTACCGAACAGGTCCACGACGACCTCTATAACGGTCTGAAGGAAGAAGTCGAAACCGCGACCCATATCTTTCTGGGACGTGGCTGGACGCCTGAGCGGACGCTGAATGACGCGCTCGTCGAGGGCATGCGGATCGTCGGCATCGATTTCCGCGACGGTATTTTGTTCGTTCCCGAAGTGCTGCTCGCCGCCAACGCGATGAAGGGCGGCATGGAGATTCTGCGTCCATTGCTGGCCGAGACGGGCGTGGAACCGATCGGCAAGGTTGTGATCGGTACGGTTAAGGGCGACATTCACGACATTGGCAAAAACCTCGTCGGCATGATGCTCGAGGGCGCTGGTTTCGAAGTCATCGATCTCGGTATCAACAACCCGGTCGAGAAGTACCTAGCGGCGATCGAAGAGCACAAGCCTGAGATTCTTGGTATGTCAGCGCTGCTGACCACCACGATGCCCTACATGAAGGTTGTGATTGATACCCTCAAGGAAAAAGGCATTCGCGACAACCTCATCGTCTTAGTCGGTGGTGCGCCGCTGAACGAGGAATTTGGTAAGGCGGTCGGTGCTGACGCCTATTGCCGCGATGCGGCCATTGCCGTGGAGACCGCGAAGACGCTCGTCGCTGCCCGTCGCGCTGCTCGCTGATTAGGAGGGCGCGTGGTACCTACGGGCCAAGCGCTCGTGATTGCCTGCGGCGCCCTAGCGAGGGAAATCACCGCGCTTAAGCGAGTGAATGCGTGGGAGCACGTGACGGTGACTTGTCTGCCGCCGGAGTTGCATAACCGGCCTGAGCGGATCACTGGTGCGGTGTTAGATGCGGTGCGCGATGCGCGTGCTGCGGGCTACGAGCAAATTTTTGTCGGTTATGCGGATTGCGGCACGGGTGGGCAACTGGACAGAGCGCTGGAGCCTTTAGGCATCCAGCGCCTACCCGGCGCGCACTGTTACGAGTTTTACGCAACCTCCGCACAGTTTGAGTCGTTGCATGAGGCGCAGCCCGGGACGTTCTATCTGACGGATTTTCTGGTGCGTCATTTTGATCGTCTGGTGCTGGGCTCATTGGGTATCGACCGCTATCCGCAACTGGCCGCTGAATATTTTCGTAACTACACGCGTGTCGTGTACCTACGGCAGGTATCCGATGCGGGCTTGGACGAGCGGGCTCTGGCCGCCGCGGCGGCCTTGGGCCTGCCGCTGGAGATCATCGACACCGGGTACGGGGATCTGCAGACGCAGTTCTCGGATTGGTCTCGGCGCACCGGCGTTGCTGTGGTGATTGAAGCGGCGCGGTCTTGAGGAGATTTTTATGGCTCAGTTGATCATCATTAGTTGGCGGGACATTCCTGCACAGGTTCTCGCCAAACGCGGCAGAGAAGTCTCCAAAGTACAATTGACTCACCGCTTCCAAGAAGCGATTGACCGCGCCGCGATGCGCGCGGGCAAAGGCAGTTCCGATGCGTACCTTGCCGATTGGCAGCGCAGCACGCCGACAACTTGCGACGACGATCTGGCCGCCGTTGTGCAGTCGGTTGCCGCTGAGATCGAAGCCCGCTATAGCGATGAAGATCTGGAGCGCATCATTCGTTCTAAAGGCATCGATGCGAACATTCCGCGTGAGTTGCCACCCGTGACGTCTGAGGAGGCCTGATGTATTCCGTTCGCCGTTGGTCGGTTCGTCATGCGGGTGGGCTCAATCAATTTTATAACGGTCTGGAGCGGGTGCTGGTTGTGCTCGCGCCGCTATGGCGATTGATCGGTTACAACCGTCTTGAGCGCCCGTTTGCCTTCTTGGAGCGCCAAGTCAAAGGCCTCCTGTTCGACTGCAAGATGTGCGGGCAGTGCGTGTTGTCCTCAACCGGCATGAGCTGTTCGATGAACTGCCCTAAAAACTTGCGTAACGGTCCGTGTGGCGGCGTGCGTGCGAACGGCAACTGCGAAGTAAAGCCGGAGATGCGTTGTGTCTGGGTGGAAGCCTGGACCGGTGCGGGTCGCATCAAAGGCGGGCTGGAAAAAATTGCCGTGGTACAGCTCCCGGTCGATCGTCGCCTTGAAGGCCGATCCTCCTGGCTGAAGGTGGTGCGTGAGCGGACCGAGCCGCCCAAAGCGGAGGCCAAGAAATGATATTTGACGACGAGCCGACCGGCGGCGACTTGCTGCCGATGCGCCCAGGACACACTTCGCCAGGTCGTTTGGAGCGCGTGCTTCGTGCGGGTGGTTTTGCGGTGACTACGGAGTTGGCGCCGCCAGATTCTGCTGATGCGGATGATGTCTACCGTCGTGCGCGCGTGTTTGATGGTTACGTTGATGCCATCAATGCGACCGACGGCTCTGGCGCCAATGTGCATATGTCGAGTCTTGCCGTTTCGGCGCTGCTCGCTCGGGTCGGCTACGCGCCGGTCATGCAGATTTCTTGCCGTGACAAGAACCGCATCGCGATCCAAGGCGACATTCTTGGTGGCGCGGCGATGGGCGTCTGCAACATGCTCTGTTTGTCCGGCGATGGCGTGCAGTCTGGTGATCACCCGCAATCAAAGCCCGTGTTTGATTTGGATTCGCTCTCGCTGTTGCAGATCGCCACCACCATGCGTGACAAGAGCACCTTCCAGAGCGGTCGCAAGTTGAGTTCAGCGCCGAAGGTATTCTTTGGTGCTGCAGAAAATCCTACCGTGGCGCCGCTTGAGCATCGCGCCAGTCGACTGGCTAAGAAGGTCGCCGCTGGGGCGCAGTTTATTCAGACGCAGTATGTCTATGACATGGATCGTCTGCGGGACTTCATGCGTCGGGTCGAGGACCTCGGTCTGTTCGAAAAGGTGTACTTGCTCATCGGCGTCGGTCCGTTCAAGACGGCCAAGGGCGCGGAATGGATGCGTAACAACGTGCCTGGAATGCATGTGCCCGATGCTTTGATCCAGCGGCTTGCAGGCGCGGAAGACCAGGCGAAAGAAGGTCGACAGGTTTGCGTCGATCTGATTCAGGAAGCCCGCAGCATCAAGGGTGTCCACGGCGTGCACATCATGGCGTATCGCCAAGAAGAAACTGTTGCCGAGATCGTCGACCGATCCGGCGTTCTGGAAGGCCGGGTGCCTTGGCACCCGAATCGCGATTTGAACTTCGAGGGGAATTCCCAATGACCGATACCGTGATCAGCTCGGCGACCCGGGAGGTCGTCATTGGTTTTAACCGCCCATTCGTCATTATTGGCGAACGCATCAATCCGACGGGACGCAAGATTCTCGCGGCCGAAATGGCGGCGGGCGACTTTTCACGCGTGATTTCTGACGCGTTGGCGCAGATTGAAGCGGGCGCCCATATGCTCGACGTCAACGCGGGAATCCCGCTGGCCGATGAGCCGGCGATCCTGGCGCAGGCCGTGCAGCTTGTGCAGTCGATCACCGACACGCCGCTGTCGATCGACTCCTCCATTGTGGCGGCGCTTGAGGCGGGCCTTGCGGTCTACAAGGGCAAGGCCTTGGTCAACTCGGTGACCGGCGAAGATGATCGCCTAGAAACGGTGCTGCCGCTGGTGAAGAAGTACGGCGCTGCGGTGGTCGCGATCTCGAACGATGAAACGGGTATTTCTGAAGACCCGGATGTGCGTTTTGAGGTGGCCAAGAAGATTGTCCACCGCGCGATGGATCACGGTATTCCCGTTAGCGACGTGGTCGTGGACCCGTTGGTGATGCCAATCGGCGCCATCAATCAAGCAGGTGTGCAGGTGATGCGCCTTGTGTACCGCCTACGGACGGAATTGAAGGTCAACACGACCTGCGGCGCTTCCAATGTCAGCTTCGGCTTGCCGAACCGCCATGGTATCAACGCCGCGTTCCTCACCATGGCGATTGGTTCTGGCATGACCTCTGCGATCACCAACCCGCTGCACACGGAGACCATGCAGGCTGTCATGGGTGCCGACGTCATGATGGGTCATGATCCCGACTGCGCGCGCTGGATCCGTAAGTACCGTGACGTGCCTGTTCCAGGCGCAACCGATGGTGGTCGCGGACGTCGTGAAGGCGGACACCGCCGTCGTCCTGCCTGAGAAAAACATGACAGACGCGCTCGTCGTATTCACGCCCTCCGGTAAGCGCGGGCGCTTTGAAATTGGCACTTCGCTGTTGTCGGCCGCGCGGTCGCTGGGTGTGGACATTGATTCTGTCTGCGGTGGGCGCGCCCTCTGCACACGTTGTCAGGTGCATATTCAAGAAGGCGAGTTTGCCAAGCATGGCGTGCGCTCAGATGCAGCGAACCTGAGTGAGGTGACGGCACCCGAGCAGCGTTTGGCCAATCGCAAGGTGCTTGCGCCGGGTCGTCGGTTGTCGTGTCAGGCCAAGTTGCTCGGCGACGTGGTGGTCGACGTGCCGGAGACCAGCCAAGTGCATCGACAGGTGGTGCGTAAGGCCGCCGAGGCGCGTGATATTGAGTTGTATCCGCTGATTACGTTGCATTATGTAGAGGTCGCTGAACCGGATATGCATGACCCGTCGGGGGATGTCCGACGCATGACCAATGCGCTGCAGCGTGAGTGGGGGCTGACCGATCTGACCTGTGATCTGGGTGTTTTGCAGACCCTGCAGAGCCGCTTGCGGCAAGGTCAGTGGAAGGTCACTGTGGCGGTGCATGATCGCAATCGCGTGGTCGCGGTCTGGTCGGGTCTGCGCGAGAGTGTCTATGGCGTGGCGGTCGACGTAGGCTCCACCACCATTGCTGCGCATTTGTGCAATCTCACCAACGGTGAGGTGGTCGCGTCCGCCGGTCTGATGAACCCCCAGATTCGTTTTGGCGAAGATCTGATGAGCCGCGTGTCTTACTCGATGATGAATCCGGGTGGCGCGGCACAGATGACCGCTGCGGTGCGGGTAGCTCTTGGCGATCTCACCGCCGAAGTGGCGAAGATGGCGGGCGTCGAGCTCGGCTCGATCCTGGAGATGACCATCGTCGGCAATCCGATCATGCATCACTTGGTGCTCGGCATTGATCCGGTGGAGTTGGGCGGTGCGCCGTTTGCACTGGCCATCGATGGCACGGTCACCGTGACCGCAGCGGAGTTGGGTATTGCGATCGATCCGTGTGCGCGTATCTATGTGCTGCCTTGCATTGCTGGGCACGTCGGCGCCGATACCGCGGGCATGGTGTTGGCGGAACGGCCTGATCTGGTGGAGCCGATTACGCTTCTAGTCGACGTGGGCACCAACGCCGAGATCGTCCTCGGTAATAAAGATCGACTGGTGGCTTGCTCAAGCCCCACGGGACCGGCATTTGAAGGCGCCCAGATTTCGTGCGGTCAGCGCGCCGCTCCCGGCGCGATCGAGCGGATCCGCATCGATCCGGTAACGTTGGAGCCACGCTTCCGGGTGATCGGTTCCGAGCTTTGGTCGGATGATCCGGCCTTTGCCGAGGCGGTTTCCCGCACCGGCATTACGGGGATCTGCGGCTCCGGCATCATCGAGGTGATGGCTGAGCTGTATCTGTCCGGCATCATCAACCAGGACGGCGTGGTCGATGGATCGATGGCCGAACGCTCCGCACGGATTGTGGCCAATGGCCGGACGTTCGCCTATGTGCTGCATGAGGGCGAACAGCGCTTGATGATTACCCAGAACGACGTACGTGCCATCCAGTTGGCAAAAGCTGCGCTGCATGCGGGCATCTTGTTGCTCATGGAGCGACTGGGCGTGGAGAAGGTGGATCGGATCCGGTTGGCTGGTGCGTTTGGTAGTCATATCGACGTGAAATACGCGATGGTGCTTGGCATGATCCCGGACTGTGCGCTCGCTGAGGTGACCTCGGCGGGTAATGCGGCAGGCACCGGCGCGCGTATCGCCTTGTTGGATTCCCGTTCGCGGGCCACGATCGAAGCGATTGTGGGTAGGGTCGAGAAGATTGAGACTGCACTGGAGCCGAGATTCCAATCGCATTTCGTCGAATCCATGGCGATTCCTCATAAGACCTTGCCCTATGACAACTTGCGTCTGGCGGTGGCCTTGCCGGAGACCAAATCGGTAGTTTCTTCCGGCGGTGAGGCTCGTGAGCGTCGTTCAGGTCGGCGAACGGCCCGAAGTTAAGACTCGGAATTGATGCGGCGTCCAAGGAAGGCCCGGTCCGTGTAGGATCGGGCCTTCGCCGTTTTATAGGGACGACAGTGCGGTCCAATCACGTCATGGGGAGAGCGGTATGGCAGCGCGGCGATTGCCGGTAGGCTATCTAGAGGATCGGCGTATTCAGGACTTTAGACGCGATGGCGCGATCGTCCTGCCGGGCTTGCTAACGCAGCAGGAGGTTGCTCTGCTGCGTGAAGGGATCGATCAAAACCTCGCCGCGCCCAGTCCGCGTGCAAAAATCGCCAGCCGCGCCGAGGATCCGGGTCTTTTTATCGAAGACTTTTGTTGTTGGTCCGAAATTCCAGCGTATGAACGATTTATCCGAGAGACGCCGTTAGCAGAAGTTGCGGCGCGTTTGACTGACAGTCGCACGATTCGGCTGTATCACGATCACATGCTCACCAAGGAAGCCGGTACGCGCCAGCGTACGCCGTGGCACCAGGACCAGCCCTACTACAACATCGAAGGTCATCAGAACGTCAGCTACTGGATTCCGGTGGACCCAGTCAGTCGGGCGGCGACCTTGGAGTTTGTGGCAGGGTCCCACCTAGGCCCTTGGCTGATGCCGCGCTCGTTCATGACCACGGAGGCACACTGGTTTCCCGAGGGCACCCTGACCGAGATGCCGCCGATCGAAGCTGATCGTGCGGCGTATCCGATCATCGGTTGGCCGATGGAACCGGGCGATGTGCTGGCATTCCACATGTTGGCGCTACACGCCTCCGCCGGTGCGGACCCTGGTCGACGCCGGCGCGTGTTTTCGCTGCGCGTGATGGGGGACGACGTGACGCATGCGCCTAGGCACTGGGTCACGTCACCGCCGTTTGTCGGACTAGAGCGGGAACTGCCGGCCGGTCAACCGATGGAGCACCCCCTGTTTCCGGTGCTCTATACGGCCGAGTGAATCAGATATTCGAATCCGGGAAAGAACCCTTGCGGCGCGCGATAAAGTCGAGCAATGCTTCGTCGATCGCGGGGTCGAGGGCGGGTGCTTCGTATTCGGATAGTTGCCGCTTCCAGTTGGCATTGGCACGGACCGCCATATCCGGCGCACCTTCCGCCTCCCACTGTTCGAAGCTGTTGTTATCCATGAGCGGCGAGCGGTAAAAAGCCGTCTCAAAGTTGGCCTGCGTATGGGCGCAGCCAAGGAAGTGCTTGCCCGGCCCCACTTCACGGATGGCATCCATGGCTTGACCATTTTCCGACAGGTCCACGCCTTGTAGGAAGGTCTGCATCATGCCGGCCTGATCGGCATCCATGACGAACTTCTCGTAGCCCATGGCGAGGCCACCTTCCAACCAGCCGGCGGTGTGCAGGACGAAGTTCACGCCAGCAAGGCAAGTGGGCAAGAGGGTATTGGCCGATTCATAAGCCGCTTGTGCGTCGGGGATCTTGGAGCCGCATAGACCGCCACCGGACCTGAAGGGCACGCCGAGGCGGCGCGCTAGGGCGGCCATGACGTACAGCACCAAGGCAGGTTCTGGTGTGCCGAACGTCGGGGCACCGGATTGCATGGACACCGAGGAGGCAAAGCTACCGAAAATAACCGGGGCGCCGGGATTGACCAACTGCGCGAAGGCCATGCCGGCGAGCGATTCCGCCAGGGTCTGCGCCGCGGTGCCCGCGACCGTGACTGGCGACATGGCGCCGGCGAGGATGAACGGCGTCACGATCGTCGCTTGATTGGCACGCGCATAGACCTTCAGCGCGCCGAGCATCGTCGCGTCGAAGGTCATAGGGGAGTTAGCGTTGATCAGGCTGACGAGGACCGTCTTGTTGCGGCCGGTGACGGGGTCTACAAAGTCAGGACCAAAGGCGATTTTCGCCATCTCTACGCTGTCTTCAGCGCGTTCGGGTGCCGTCACGGACCCCATGAAGGCCTTGTCGCTGTACTTGATGTGGCTATAGACCATATCGAAGTGCCGCTTGTTGACAGGCAAGTCGACCGGTTCGCAAATCGTGCCACCCGAGTGGTGTAACGCCGGCGCCATGTAGGCCAGTTTCACGAAGTTGCGGAAGTCCTCGATCGTGGCGTAACGACGGCCTTCATCCAGATTGCGGATGAAGGGCGAACCATAGGCGGGTGCAAACACCGTATTACGGCCCCCAATCTGCACCGAGCGCGCTGCATTGCGGGCATGCTGCGTGAATTCGCGGGGGGCGCTGTTCTGAACGATTTGTCGGCACATACCGCGCGGAAACCGTACGCGTTCGCCGTCAACAGAGGCGCCTGCGGCTTTCCAGATCTCCAGCGATTCTGGGTCGTCGCGAAAGTCGATACCGATTTCTTCAAGGATCGTGTCGGCGTTGCGCTCGATGATCGCGAGGCCTTCTTCCGTCAGCACTTCGTAATACGGAATCTGCCGGGTGATGTACGGGATGGTTACCGCTGAGCGGGCCGCGCGTGCGGCACGCTTGGCTTCGCGGCCACCGCCGCGGCTGCGCCGCCCCGCTGTTACCTGCTCCTCATCCATGTGTCGACACTCCGGTCCGATCAGGGGGAGCAGTATCTCACCCCGCCTCGCTCGGACTAATCAGTTTGCGGCACTGACTTGTGCGACAGCGCCACGGTGGCACGTACGCATCCGTATCCACGACCCAGTGGTCTAGACTCGGCCTGTGGCCTCGCGCTGACGTGCGGTGTGTGGGGCGCGCCCTTGGTGGTGGGACCGTTGAACGCGCGTACTGGCATCGCGTCTCATCAAACCCATAGGTCACAAAAATGTGGCAACGTTGCCACTTAGTTAAATAATCGCTACAGTCCGCCCCTCGATGGAGGTGCCTTGCGATGAAAACGGTCTCGAGCCGACTATTCAATAGTGACGTGGCGGGCGCGAAACGTGCCGCTGTGGCGGAACCGTTATGCATCACCGATCGCGGCGAGCCGGCCTTCGTGTTGCTGTCTATGGAGAAATTTCGCGAGCTCACGCGTTCTGGGCAGTCTGTGCTCGATACGCTGGTAGTCCTCGGGGCCCAATTTGAGGCTGGGGAGTTGGATTTTGAGTGGGAGCCAGAACGCGGCTGCGCGCATCGGTCCGACGAGCAATTTTCAGCTTAAACGTGTATTTACTGGATACCACGGTTGTGTCGGAAATGAAGCGCATCAGCGCCGGCTACGGCAATGCACAAGTTGCGCATTGGCTAGGGCAAGTTGAGGATTCAGCGGTGTACTTATCGGCCATAACCGTTGTAGATCTTGAATTGGGCTGCCTACTCATGGAGCGTCAGGCTGCAGCGCAGGGCATTATTTTGCGCCAGTGGTTGAGTGGCTTTTTGGCCCGCTACCAAGATCGCATCATTGCCATCGATGGGGAGGTCGCGCGTCGTGCGGCAGTGCTGCAGGCGCTCAGACCGCGCGCTTGCAGTGAGGCCCTGACAGCCGCCACGGCAATAACCCATCGCTATGCGCTGGTGACGCGAAATACGACCAATTTTCTGATGGATGGTCTGCAGGTCATCAATCCGTGGATTGTGGGTAATGTCTAGCGGACGAGCGAGTACGGTAGATTAATTTCATCGTGCGGCAACCAAGGGTTCGCCCACATACACGATCAGTACAAGGTGAGTGCAGTGCATACGATTCGAACGATCAATCCCGCGAACGGCGAACTACTGGCAGAACTGACTGTCGATGGGCCCAAAGAGGTCGATTCGGCTGTGTCCAAAGCGATTGAAGGCCAACGGGTGTGGGGCCGCATGACCGGTACCGAACGCGGTCGAATCTTGCGTCGAACGGCCGATATTCTCCGTGCCCGCAATACCGAACTTGCGCGCCTGGAGACCCAGGATACCGGCAAGCCCATTCAGGAAACCCAGGTTGTCGACGTGCAATCAGGCGCGGATTGTCTGGAGTATTACGCCGGGGTTGCTGCCACCATTGCCGGGGAGCACATTGACCTAGGGCCTAGCGCGTTTGGCTATACCCGTCGTGAACCACTCGGCGTAGTGGCGGGTATTGGTGCATGGAATTACCCCATTCAGATTGCCTGTTGGAAATCCGCACCTGCTTTGGCGTGCGGCAATGCCATGATCTTCAAGCCGGCCGAACTGACGCCCTTGACAGCACGCGAACTCGCTAAGGCCTATGCACAGGCAGGCCTCCCCGATGGCGTGTTTCAAGTGGTGCAGGGTTACGCGGATACCGGCCGGTTGCTAAGTAGTCATCCGGACATTCGCAAAATTTCTCTTACCGGCGCGGTCACTACCGGCAAGGCTGTGATGGCGGATGCCGCATCGACACTCAAGTACGTCACGTTAGAGCTTGGCGGCAAGTCACCCTTGATCGTCTTCGAGGATGCCAAGCTCGATAATGCCGTCAGCGCTGCTCTACTGGCCAATTTTTATTCCGCGGGCGAAGTGTGTTCCAACGGCACCCGCGTGTTCGTGCATCAGCGCCTCAAGGCGGCCTTCCTAGAGAAACTAAGCGCCCGTGTGGCGGCGATGCGCCTGGGCGATCCGATGGATCCCGATACTCAGATCGGCGCTCTGATCTCCGAAGCGCACATGCACAAAGTGCTCGGTTATATCGAGCGTGGCCAAGCCGAAGGGGCAAAACTGCTCTGTGGTGGGCATCGCGTACTAAGCAACGGCTGCGACCGCGGCTTTTTCGTAGCGCCGACGGTTTTTGATCGCTGTAATGATGACATGGCGATCGTGCGGGAGGAGATCTTCGGGCCCGTGATGAGCGTGCTGGAGTTCGTCGATGAAGACGAGGTGGTTGCCCGCGCGAATGCGACCGAATTTGGCCTTTCCGCGGGGGTGTTTACCAACGACCTGACGCGCGCGCATCGCGTCATTGCCAATTTGGAAGCCGGCACCTGTTGGATCAATCACTACAACATCACGCCCGTTGAACTGCCGTTCGGAGGGCACAAACGCTCAGGGCTCGGCCGCGAGAACGGTCGCGCCGCGATTGATCACTACACGCAACTTAAGAGCGTCTATGTCGCCATGGGCGACATAGACGCGCCTTACTGAGCATCGGACATGACCCAGCAGCATTTTGATTACATCATTTGTGGCGCCGGCTCTGCCGGTTGCGTTCTTGCCAACCGACTCTCTGCGGACGGGCGCCATCGTGTCCTTCTACTCGAGTTTGGTGGTTCGGATCGCTCCATTTTTATTCAGATGCCGTCTGCGCTCGCAATTCCGATGAATAAAGAGCGTTACAACTGGTTTTACTACACCGAACCGGAGCCGGGGCTGGGTGGTCGGCGTATGCACACGCCGCGCGGCAAGGTCATTGGCGGTTCTTCCTCCATCAACGGTCTGGTGTATATCCGCGGCAATGCGCAGGACTTCGACCATTGGGAGTCTATGGGTGCGCGTGGATGGAGTTATGCGCATGTCCTGCCATATTTCCGCCGTGCCGAAAGAAGAGCGGAAGGGGGCGATCGCTATCGTGGTGACGAAGGCCCCTTGGGAACTTCCTACGGGACAATGCAAAACCCTCTACATGCAGCGTGGTTGCGCGCCGCAACGGAAGCGGGTTACGCACGTACCGAGGACGTTAACGGCTTCCGCCAAGAAGGTTTCGGCCGGATGGATATGACGGTCGATGGCGGTATTCGCGCCAGCGCGGCTAACGCCTACCTGCACCCGGCCTCGAATCGACCGAATCTAGAGGTGCGCCGCAAGGCGCGAGTGCTCAAAGTTTTGTTTGAGGGCCGGCGTGCGGTGGGTGTGCGTTATGAGTCGGGTGGCGTCGAGCAGGAGGTGCGCGCGGATCGTGAGGTGATCGTCTCCGCTGGCTCGATCGGTTCCCCGCAATTGCTGAAATTATCGGGCATCGGTCCGGCCAAGGAACTACAGTCTTTGGGGATTCATGTCGTAAAAGATCTTCCCGGGGTTGGCGAGAATCTGCAGGATCATCTCGAATTCTATTTCCAGATGGGTTGCACGCAGCCGATCACGCTGTTCTCCGCTATGAATCCCATTGCTAAAGCGCTTATTGGGATGCGCTGGATCTTATTCAAGAATGGACTCGGTGCGACCAATCATTTCGAAAGCTGCGGATTTATCCGTAGTCGTGCTGGTATTCGCTATCCCGATATCCAGTACCATTTTCTGCCGATGGCAGTTAGCTATGACGGCTCTTCCTTGGCGAAAGAGCATGGTTTTCAGGCGCATGTTGGGCCGATGCGCTCAAAGAGTCGTGGATGGGTTCGCTTGGCGAGCGCCGACGCGCGCGACAAGCCGAAGATCCTGTTCAACTATCTATCGCATCCAGACGATATGGCAGAAATGCGCGCTTGTGTACGCCTGACGCGCGAATTGTTCTCGCAGCCGGCATTCGCGCCTTATGTCAGTCGCGAGATCGCTCCTGGAGTGGACGTCGTCAGTGATGAGGCGATTGACGAGTTTGTGCGGCAAAAAGTCGAAAGCGCCTACCACCCCTCCTGCTCATGCAAGATGGGTGCGGGAGAAGACCGCATGGCTGTAGTGGATGCAGAGACGCGGGTTTACGGCGTCGACGGGTTGCGCGTGGTTGATTCATCCATCATGCCGCAGATCACCAACGGCAATCTCAACGCGCCGACCATCATGATTGCGGAGAAAGCCTCTGACCATATTCTGGGGCGACCGTTATTGCCGGCATCCGACGCGCCGTTTTACGTCGCCTCAGACTGGCAGGTAGCCCAGCGGTAAATAGACTTAAGCCTCGTCGTCAATACCCACGTCTGCTTGCGCCGCGCGGCGGGCTTCTTCCTCGAAGTCGACGCCGCGGCAGGCGATTAAATAAACAATCGTCGAAACGGGCAATCCGACCAACATGGCCAGATCCGCGCCGCCTAGCGCCACGGCAATCGGTCCGCGGTAGAGGCCGGTGCTAAAAAATGGAATCATCGACACAAAGCCGACGCCGTAGGCGGTGAGGCCGCGCCAATTCCAACGTCCGTACATGCCATTGGGATTAAAGATCTCGCGCACGGAATAGTGGCCTTTGCGCACTATGTAGAAATCGACGAGGTTGATGGCGGTCCACGGCGTAAACAGATACAGCAGGATCGCTAAAAACTCCCCGAATTCTTGCGCGAAGTCCTTGGAGGCAGAAAATGCGATGGCAGTTGCCACCAAGAGTCCGATGAGGAGCGTGATGACGCGTTTGCTGACACTAGATTTGATCGGCTTAAAGGAGTCCGCTACGCTCAATAATGTTAGCGAGGCGCCGTAAAAGTTCAGCGTTGTGATGGTGACGAGCCCTAGTAAGGTCACGATCAGTAGGGGTTCACCGGAGCCGGGCAGCATGGAGTCAGCGGCGTGGCGCAATGCGGGCGTCAGGTGTTCTGTAGGGAACATCGCGCCGGCGACCGTCCCGACCAACATGGTCCATGCCCCGCCTATGAATGCGCCGACATAAGTCCAGCAGAAGGCAGAAACGACGCCGACATTCTTAGGCAAATAGCGAGAATAGTCGGAGACATAGATAGACCAGGAGAGTTGGTAGGCGGCGGCCGCAAACAACTGCACGAGGAATGGGATCATCTTGAATTGATGCACATCCAACTGATCGGCAGGGAAGTGCACAGTCCCCACCGAAATAGTCATGATGACTAGTGCGACCAAGAGGACGCCGGCCAAAAGACGTTGTGCCGCATGAATCCAGTCGTAGCCAACGACGGCCAGTGCGGCCGCAAGAATTCCGATACCCAGCATAGAGACTTTTGGGTTGGTGCCATAAAGTGTAGTCAGGGTGTCGGCGGCGAGTACCTGATTGAAGGCGTTGTAGCCCAAGAACGTGATCAATGCGACGCCCCATACCAACAGAGCGCCGACGTATCCGAACTGGGGTCGCGATTGAATCATCTGCGGCAGACCCAGTTGGGGGCCTTGCGTCGAGTGGAACGCCATAAAGAACGTGCCTAGCGCGATGCCCAGCAGTACGGCAATCGTCATCCAGATGAGATTGCCACCCAAGCCGACGCCAACGAACCCGGTAGCGATGGTCGCGAGGTGGGCGTCGCCCATGAACCAGACAGGCCACAGATGCCACACCTTCCCGTGCCGCTCTCGCTGCGGAACATAGTCGATGGAACGGACTTCAATCAATGGTCGCTTGGCCACGGTTCCCCCTCATCTGATGCCACCCGTCAACAGAATACACGGCGGGACTCCGCTAGCGGAGCCCTTGGATTCCTTGGGACTCGAAAACAGGCCGTTTGGGTAGTCGCCGGGGTCTCAGGAGCGACCGGACACCACGAGGCGGGTGGGTCACGCTGTGCGACTGGTTCGGTCAGTGCGGTGCCATACGCAGTCCATGAGAAGCGAGGAGTCGTGGTCGCCGCTGTAGGGCCGCGCCCTATACACTAGGCGCCGGTCGGCGCTGCAGTAGCGATGCGACAGTCCCGTCAATCTGTTGGGAGACCCAAATAGTGACTAGCCTGCAGTCGAACTCTATCCGGCCTGGCGTGAAGCCTACGGGCCTTAGCCGACTCTTGAAGGCCTTCGGCAATACTGGGAAGGGGCTGATGGGCTGTTGGCGCGAGGAGGCCGCCTTTCGGCAGGAATGTGTCCTTGCCGTGATATTGATTCCGACCGGGATTTGGTTGGGTCATACCGGTGTGGAGCGTGCAATGTTGGTCGCACCAATACTGCTGGTGTTGGTGGTCGAACTGCTCAACAGCGCTATTGAGGCCACGATCGACCGGATCGGCGCGGAGCGACATGCGCTATCTGGCTTGGCCAAGGATTTGGGCTCTGCGGCAGTCTTTCTGGCGTTTTTGATGCTGGGTATTTCTTGGATCTTAATTCTCGCGAGTCACTGACCTGCGTGCGCTGGCGTGGGCAGTCCCACGCCGGTATTGTGTTCTCTTCACCGTTGCCGAGGCTCTTTACTCATGTCTGTGATGCTCTGCGGTTCGCTCGCCTATGACACTGTCATGGTCTTCAATGGCCGATTCAAAGAACATATCTTGCCTGACCGCATCCATATGTTGTCCGTGGCCTTCCTCGTCCCCGAGATGCGGCGCAACTTTGGTGGGGTTGCTGGGAATATTGCCTACAATTTGGCCTTGCTCGGTGTGCAATCGGAAGTTCTCGCGACGGTAGGCGAAGATTTTGCGCCGTACGAGAAGTGGATGGATCGTTGGGGGGTCAGCCGACGCCATGTCGCGGTGTTGCCGGATACGTATACCGCGCAAGCCTTCATCACTACCGATCTCGATGACAATCAGATCACCGCATTTCACCCTGGCGCCATGTCGCGGTCGGCGACGTTATCGGTGCCGAATGATCAGGCAATTAGCCTAGGACTGGTCGGTCCAGACAGCCGCGAAGGCATGATGGCCCACGGGGAGCAATTTAAGGCAGCCGGCATCCCTTTCATCTTTGATGTGGGCCAAGGGCTGCCCTTATTTGACGGCGCTGAACTGCTGCAGTTCGTAGACCAGGCGGACTGGGTTGTGGTGAATGACTATGAAGGGCAGTTGCTTGAAGAGCGGACGGGCCTGAGTCCTGCGGATATCGCCGGCCGCTGTCGGGCCTATGTAGTGACTCGGGGTGCGCAAGGTTCGGTTGTTTATGCGGACGGCGCGGTCTACGAAATCCCTGTGGTGGTCTCCGAGCAGATTGCCGACCCCACGGGATGTGGTGACGCCTATCGTGCTGGCCTGATCTTCGGTCTTGTGCGGGGGCTCGATTGGCCAACGACAGCGCGTATTGCGTCGTTGATTGGGTCGATCAAGATCGGTCATCACGGCACGCAAAATCACTGTTTCACACTCGATGAAATAACGGTGCGTTTTGAGGCGATCTTCGGGTACCGTTTCTGAGCGAGGCTTTCGTATGAATCGATTCATCCGACAGGGCGCCGTCTTGCTCTGTGCGCTCGCGGTTATGCTGTCGTCCGTTGCAAAAACGCCTACCGCAACGCCGCTCCAGGCGCCACCGTCGGTGAGCACAGAGGAACTGCCGGAGTGGGCGCAGACCCTAGGCCGCGTCGCAGACGGGGTGGTCGCGATCAAGATTGATCTGACCCGAGCCTTCGATACCGAATGGGCTGCTTCCGCACAGGCCTCCGGTTTTGTCGTGGATGCAGAACAGGGCCTGATTCTGACTAACCGGCATGTGGTCACGCCGGGCCCGGTCACTGCGGGCGCTGTGTTCGTCAATCACGAAGAGGTAGAACTCACCCCGCTCTACCGCGATCCCGTGCACGACTTTGGCTTCTATCGCTATGACCCAAAGAAACTCCGGTTCATGCAGCCGCGAGAATTGCCTCTGGCACCGGAAGCGGCCAAGGTCGGTACGGAAATTCGTGTGATCGGCAACGACGCAGGTGAGCAGCTTTCGATTCTGGCTGGCACGCTGGCTCGGTTGGATCGCGAAGCGCCTGCGTATGGCCCTGGAAAATATAACGATTTTAATACGTTCTATTATCAGGCGGCATCGGGGACGTCCGGTGGCTCTTCAGGCTCGCCGGTTGTCGATGTGCGTGGGCGTGCGGTGGCTCTTAATGCGGGCGGTGCGAGTCAGGCGGCCTCGAGTTTCTACTTGCCGCTAGACCGGGTCGTTCGTGCGCTTAATCTGGTCCGCGAGGGCAAGCCAGTCCCGCGGGGCACCGTGCAGACGATTTTTGCCTACACCCCTTACGATGAACTGCGGCGACTGGGACTGACGGAGGCTACAGAGGCTGCGGCGCGCGCGGCCTTCCCGCGGCATACCGGGATGTTGGTCGTGCATGAAGTACAGCCAGGATCCTCCGCCGAAGGGGCGTTGGCGCCAGGGGATATTTTGATCCGTATCAACGAACAATTGATTACGGAGTTCCTGCCTCTGGAGTCCTTGCTGGATGACGCCGTTGGCCAGACCTTGGATATTCAGGTGGAGCGGGGCGGCGAACGCATCGATTGCAAACTCCATGTGGACGATCTGCATGCATTGACGCCAGACGAATACATCACGTTCGGTGAAGCCATTGTCCATCAGCTGTCCTACCAAATAGCGCGGCCTATGAATGTCCCGGTACGGGGCATTTATGTCGCCAATCCCGGCTATGGTCTGGGTACAGGGGCAGTACCGAAAGGAGCTGTGATCACTTCTTTCGACGGTCATGCAGTCGCTACCCTGGATGATTTCGAGAAGGTCCTTGAGGGTCTGGCTCAGGGCGACCGCGCCACGGTGCGATTTTTTACGGCGGAGGACACGCGCTCATCCCAAATTCGCTCGGTGCGGATCGATCGGCGCTGGTTCGACGCAGCGCGCTGCCGGCGCGATGATTTGACTGGCAAATGGCCCTGCCGTGCACTCAAGAGCGGCCCGAAGCCGGCTGTTATTCAGCCTGCGACCACGACCTTTCAATCCATCGGCCATGACCCTGCGGACCACCTGTCGCCGTCATTAGTCATGGTGAATTTTGATGCACCCTTTCCAGTTTCTGGCATCTCAGGGCGCAGTTATCACGGCACTGGCGTTGTGGTAGATGCCCAACGCGGCTTATTGGTTACGGACCGCGATACCGTACCTTTGGGTGTAGGTGATGTGCGACTCACCTTCGGTGGCACCGTCGAGATTCCAGGTGAAGTGGTGTACGTACACCCTTTGCATAATTTGGTCTTGGTGTCGTACGACTCTTCGTTACTGGGTGAAACGCCGGTGCGTTCCGCCCGCTTCTCGAGTGAACGTTTGCGCGAGGGAGATGATGTGTGGGTCGTGGGATTGCGCGGCGATCAGCGACTGGCCGCTATCCAGACGCGGGTTGCGGCTGTAGATGCTGCGCAATTTCCCTTGTCACATACGATGGAATTCCGCGATTCGAATATTGATTTGGCATCTCTGGTAAATCCACCCGCAGATTTTGATGGCGTTGTGGTGGATCGAGCGGGATCAATTCGCGCGCTGTGGTCTACCTTTATTGCTGATGGTGGGCATGGCAGTCCCCAGCAACAGACCTTCGGTATTCCATCGTCGGTAGTGACGAATATGGTCGACACTTATCGCTCAGGACGTGCGCTGCGGTCGCTGGAAGCCGAATTGCATCCAGTGCCGTTGTCATTCGCGCGGCAGCTTGGATTGAATGACCAGTGGATCAAGCGCCTGTCAGCCCGGGGCGAGACCCGGCAGGTGATGGGTGTGGCCCGCGCTGTGGCGGGTACTGCGGCGGCGCGGCAATTGCAGTCTGGTGACCTTCTGCTGGCGATGGATGGAAGACCTGTGGGTGATTATCTGGAGATCGAAGCGGCGAGCCAAAAGCCTGTCGTGCACTTGACACTGTTGCGCAACGGGCACGAGGCTGAGCTGGATCTTGAGACGACCGTGGTGACTGGAACGGATGTCGAGCGCATCGTGCTGTGGGCGGGTGCAGCCTTGCAGGCGCCCCATCGCGCGATCGCTGCGCAGCGCGGCGTGGCTCCTGAAGGAGTCTTCGTTGCCTTTTTCACCTATGGTTCACCGGCGACGCGTTATGGTTTGTGGGCAGGTCTTCGGATCATAGAAGTTGATGGACGTAAGACCTCTGATTTGGACGCGTTTTTGGCAGCCGTTACGGGCCGTCCGGCGGATGCCTCCTTGCGGCTCAAGGTCGTTGCATGGAACAACATGACCGAAGTGATTACGTTGCGACCAGACCATGACTATTGGCCGACCATTGACCTGCGTCGTGGGACGAAAGGTTGGGAGCGGCGGGTAGTCGAATGACCGGACGGCTCGAGTGAATTGACGATGCCCGAACAAATCGACCTGTTCAGTGCCTTGCAACTGCCGCATGAGGCGGGGGGTGCGGCCGTGCCTGGTTTCGAATGGCTGGAGGCGGCGCGTTGTCTGCCTGCGGGGTTGCGCTTAGGTACCTCGAGTTGGGCTTACTCGGGTTGGACCGGGGTGGTGTATCGCCGACAAGCAACCGAGCAACTGTTGGCGCGGGCTGGATTGGCGAGTTACGCACAACACCCGCTGTTGGGTGCCGTCGGACTAGATAAGACCTACTACGCACCGTTCTCAAGCGCTGATTATCGGCGGTTAACAAAAGACCTGCCGGCGAACTTTCGTTTTCTCGTCAAGGCACATGCTGCGCTGACGACGCCGGCTGACGCGCAGCCGGGCGCATCACCAGATCGATTCTTAGATATTGATTACGCTATCGAGCGCGTGATCACGCCCACGGTGGAAGGCTTGCAAGGTCGCTTGGGGGTGATTCTCTTTCAGTTCCCACCACTCAGCGTAAAGCATGTCCGTGATTCGGGACGTTTTGCCAGTGCAATCGGCCAGTTCTTGGATGGCTTGCCCCGGGGGCCGCAATATGCGGTTGAAGTGCGCAACCGGGAATTGCTGACGCCGCAATATGCGGATGCGCTGGCGCGTAATGGGGTGACCCATAGTTTCAATATTCATCCACGCATGCCCGATGTGCTGGAGCAGGCAGAAATTTTGGGTGAGCGCGCGTGGCTCGGTGGTACGGTAGCGATTCGTTGGATGTTGCATCCAACGCAAGAATACGAAGCGGCGCGTCGACGCTACTTTCCGTTTGACCGGCTTGTTGATCCCGATTTGCGTAGCCGCTTCTCGATGGCGGAGCTGATTGTGAAGATCCTGTCGCGAGGCAATGAAGTGCTGGTGATCGCTAACAATAAGGCGGAAGGCTCGGCGCCCTACAGCCTTTTAGGGTTGGCCCAAGAACTGGCCCGCCACGGTGAGTTTGCGGAGTCGGGCGAGTGACCGACTTTCCGGCGATTGAGCGGGCGTGTGAACTACTTCGAGCGGGGCAGCTCGTGGCGTTTCCTACGGAAACCGTCTATGGCTTGGGTGCGGATGCATCTTCGCCGGAGGCGGTAGCCCGTATCTACGCGATGAAAGGGCGTCCGTCTAACCATCCGGTGATCGTGCACGTGGCTCAAGCCGAGCAAATGCAGACCTGGGCCACCGACATACCGCAAACCGCCTGGCAGCTCGCGCAGCAATTTTGGCCTGGCCCTTTGACCCTTATTTTGCGGCGGGCCGCTTCGGTCCCGCTGTCGGTCACTGGGGGGCAGGACAGCGTGGGGGTGCGGGTGCCGTCTCATCCGGTCGCTCAGGCGCTCCTGGCGGCCTTTGGTGGCGGCATTGCAGCACCTTCAGCCAACCGCTACGGGCAGGTCAGTCCCACCCGGGCGGCGCATGTTCGGGAAGAATTTGGCACTGCAACGCCATTCCTACTCGAGGGCGGTGACTGTGAGGTGGGTCTCGAATCCACCATTGTGAGCCTCGTCGGCGCGCCCACCATACTGCGCCCCGGTGGCATCTCTCGGGCCCAAATCGAAGCCGTGATCGGCCCACTTGCCGCAGCCGTGCCGGGGCAGGTGCCGCGGGCGCCCGGTACAACGGTCGCGCATTACGCGCCCGCAACGCCCTTGCGGTGGGTGGAACCACGGCTGTTAGCGGCGGGCGTTGCCGCAGAGGCGGCGGTATTGGCAAGGGGGCCGAAACCGGCAGCGCACCGCGGACTGTGGATTCGCGCACCAGCGGACCCCGCGCGGTACGGTCACGACCTGTATGCGTCGCTGCGGGCGCTGGATCGGGCCGGTGCGCCGGTGATTCTGGTCGAGTCGCCACCCGACGATCCGAGCTGGGAAGCGGTCCGGGATCGGTTGCGCCGTTCCGCTGCGGCATACACAGACACCGAATTGCCCTAGAATTCGCGCCCGCACAAGCTTCTGGGAGAGGTCCCATGTCCGAGTCCATTCTGGATGCGACCAATCCCCGCCTACCAGCACCCTATGAGCGTCACGCGCTCGAAGCATTATTGGCGCGTCACGGGTCGCCCCTCTTGATGATCGATTGCGATGTAATCCGTGCGCAATATCGTGCTCTGGCCGCTGCATTGCCAGGGGTGGATCTGCACTACGCGCTCAAGCCGTTGCCCGAGCGCAGCGTTGTCGCGACGCTGAAGGAGATGGGCGGGTTTTTTGATCTCGCGACCAGTGGTGAGATCGAACTCGTGCGTCGCGCCGGTGTTGATCCACGGCGCTGTATCCACACACATCCGATCAAGCGTGATGTGGATATCCGGGACGCTATTCGTTTTGGGGTGCGGATATTTGTGGTCGATAACCCGGACGAGATCGGGAAGTTTGTGCGCCATCGCGCGCGCGCAGAGGTTCTGATCCGTGTTGCGTTCAGAAATCCAGCCGCGGCGGCTGATCTGTCCCGCAAGTTTGGCTGTGATCCGGAGTCCGTCCCGGCGCTACTGGATCTGGCGAGGAGGCTGGGTGTCAAGGTCGTCGGCTTGTCCTTCCATGTCGGTTCCCAGACGCCGGACCCGGCCATGCATGTGCTGGCGGTGCAGGCCTGTAATCGCCTCATTGTGCAGGCCCGTGCCGAAGGCCATTCGCTTTCAGTACTGGATATTGGCGGCGGCTTTCCGATCGCCTACAAAGCTGCGCAATTGCCGATTGAGGCGTTTTGCGCTCCTATTCGAGAGGCGCTCGCAGCGTTGCCGCACGGCCTGCGCTTGATCGCGGAGCCTGGCCGTTTCATTGTGGGCCCTGCGGGCACCGGCCTTGCGACGGTGGTGGGTCGCGCCTTACGGGATGGCCGTTGGTGGTTCTATCTCGACGATGGCCTCTATGGTTCCTACAACGGCCAGTTGTTCGATCACGCCGACTATGTGGTGCGGCCGTTACGGGATGACGGCTCGCGCGTCCCTGCTGTGTTGGCCGGCCCGACATGCGACAGCATCGATGTGGTCAAGGAAGATGTGCAATTGCCCTTGCTCGAGATTGGTGACGTCATCGTCGGTCATTCGATGGGCGCCTACACCTCTTCGAGCGCAACGGATTTCAACTTCATTCGCAGGGCCCGTGTGCTCGCCGTGAATGAGCAAGCACAGGCCGGTGCGCATGACTAGAGGGCTTTTTTTCATGCGCCTCGTCATTGGCTTGATCAGTTGCGTTTGCGTTGCATTATTTGTTGGCGCCTGTAAAAAGCCGGCACCGATGGATCGTGGCGCGGCACTGTATGAAACGTTATGCCAGTCTTGTCATGGGCGTGACGGCGCCGGCGCTCATGGCGTTTATGCACCCTTGGCCGGCACACCGGTACCGAATGGCGATCCGGCCAAAATGCTCGCCTGGGTGCTGTATGGAGAGCGACCAGCGCTGTTGCCCAGAGGTCAGTTTGCTGGCGTGATGCCGCAGTTTGGCTTCTTATCCGACGAGGATGCGGCGGCGGTCACCACGCACGTTCGCCACTCGTTCGGTAATGCCGCTGCGCCCATCGATGCGGCAATGGTTGCTGCGGTGCGGGCCACCCACCCCGGTCGCTAAGCGTGATCCATGCCCGTTCCGTCAAATTGTTTGTTCGTTTTTCGCACTGGCTGCATAATTTTTTTACCCTGGAAGCTGCTCAGTGCAGGTTCGGAGGCAACGCATGACGACCGCTATCCATCGCCGTGTAGCCGCGCTTAGAGCGGGGGCAGACCCGACGGGCATTGTGCGTTTAGTGAGTGGCTGGCTCGTACTGGGTGATCCACAGGTCATCGAAGGGTATTGCTTGTTATTGCCCGATCCGGTCGTGTCGGATCTGAATGCGCTAAGCGGCGCCGCGCGGCAGCAATTTCTCGCCGATATGGCGGCTTGCGGGGATGTTCTGCAGACGCATTTCAGTGCCGTGCGGATCAACTATGCAATGTTTGGCAATGTGGAGCCGGCCTTGCACGCGCACCTGTTTCCGCGACGCTTGGATGAGCCAGATGGGCAGGTGACCGCGCAACCTTGGGCGCTGGATTGGTCCGCGGCGCCCACTTTTCATCCCCAACAGCACGGACCGGTTGTTCGTCGTCTCGCGGAGGCGATGCGCAGTCGAGTGCCTGGCGCTCAGTAGGGCCTAGCCGGTGTGGACCGGCCAGTTGGATCCACTAGGTCACGTGGTGTCCACCCACGTAATCGCCGACGTGCTGAGCCCATTCGGGTCCTTTTAGCGGTGCAAGGTGCACTCGGGACCGGGAAGGGTCGCTAGTCAGTTAGAATGCGTCTTTTACGCCACCGCTGCGGGACACTCCGCGCTCTCTCAAAACTATGAATGACACCGATGACCAGGTCTTCGTGGAAGACCAATCGCCCGCCACCGAACTGCCGGTGATCCGACTCAAGAAGCACGAAGATCGTCGCGTGTCCGCAGGGCACCTGTGGGTCTTCAGCAATGAAATCGATACGGGCGCCAGTCCAATTACTGCGTTTGAGCGTGGGGATTTGGTTCAGGTTCGATCTGATCGCGACCGCTTTTTGGGCTATGGGTACATCAATCCCAATTCCCTGATCTGTGTTCGTATTCTGGGTCGCGATCGCAAGTTCGCGCCGGGCCCCTCCTTGATTGTGCATCGTTTGCGGATCGCATTGGCGTTACGCGAGCGCTTCTTCGAAGGCCCTTATTATCGTCTCGTGCATGGTGAATCTGACGGTTTGCCGGGTCTTATCGTTGATCGTTTTGGTGACGTGTTGGTCGTTCAGATTGGCACCGCGGGAATGGAAGTCATGAAGGGCGCGATTGTGGATGCGCTGGTCAAGGTGATTAAACCGGGCGTTGTTGTGTTCAAGAACAACTCCGGCGCACGCGATCTGGAGCAATTGGAGAAGTACGTTGAGGCAGCCGTTGGTGAACTGCCATCACATGTACAGGTGATCGAGCGCGGCGCGGTGTTCACGGCCCCATTAGAGGAAGGTCAGAAGACCGGTTGGTTTTACGATCAATCCGGGAACCGGCGCCAGTTTTTGCCGCTTATCAAGGGCTCCAAGCGCGTACTAGATGTATTCAGTTACGTCGGTGCATGGGCAGTGCCGGCCGGTCTCGATGGTGCTGAGGTGACGTGTGTGGATTCCTCTCAGAGTGCTCTGGAGGCCGCGAGCGCTAATGGGGTCGCCAATGGTGTGCCGCTCACCGTATTGCGCGGCGATGCGTTCGAAGTGATGGAAAGTTTGGTTGCCGCGGGCGAGAAGTACGATTGCGTCATTGTTGATCCGCCGGCCTTCATTAAACGCCGTAAGGACGTTCCCCGGGGCGAGGCGGCGTATAAGCGTGTCAACCAGCTGGCTATGCAGTTGCTGCCGCGCGATGGCTTGCTGGTGAGCTGTTCCTGCTCTTATCACCTCCCGCCAGAGACGCTACAGGATGCGATTCAACGCAGTGCGCGGCATCTCGGGCGCTTTGCTCAGATTTTATCAACGGGGGGGCAGTCCCCGGACCATCCGATTCATCCCGCTATTCCTGAGACGCGTTATTTGAAAGCCTTCCTCTCCCGCGTTACGTACGATTGAGTCGGCGATGGACCCGAGCATCGCTGGACGGGCGATTCTGAAGGCGTTGGTATTGCCGCCACTCGGGCCGCTGCTGCTGGTGATGGTGGGCCTGTGGGTGCGTCGGGCGCGCCGTGCTTGGTCCTACGGGTTGATCGCGTTTGGCATTCTTAGCCTCTTGGCGCTGTCGCTGCCAATCGTCGCGGATGGGCTGGCCGCTCGAGTCGCGCAGGGGCCTAGCGTGATTGGGGACGGACCCGCGCCGCAGGCGATCGTGGTGCTCTCGGGCGGCGTACGACTGAATGCGGACGTGCCGTCCGGAGCGTCACTGGGCGGGGTGACCTTGGTGCGGCTGGCCACTGCGGCTGCCTTGGCGCGGCGTACCGGTTTGCCATTGTTGCTGTCCGGTGGCCGGGTCGAGTCCGGGCCGGCTGAGGCTACCGTCATGGCTGGCGAACTCAAGAGCGCATTCGGTCTCACGGCCCGGTTCATTGAGGATCGCTCCCGCAACACCCATGAAAATGCGGTGGAATCGGCGCGTCTACTGCAGGCAGCAGGTCTCACCAGCGTTTGGCTGGTTACTAGTGCTGTGCATATGCCGCGGGCGGCTGCGGAGTTCCGTGCTACCGGCCTGAGGATTTGGCCGGCTTCGGCGCCCGGTCCAAGAGGAGCCCCTGCGGGGTTGATGGCGTGGTTGCCACACCCGTGGGCGCTGCAAGAGAGCTACTCGGCGCTGTACGAGTGGGTTGGCCGCGTTACCGTTCACGATCTGTAGCGGACTTTCGTTAAACTAGGGCCATGATCCCTTATCCCCATATCGACCCGGTCCTACTCGCGCTCGGCCCCCTCAAGGTGCGTTGGTATGGTATTGCCTATGTGGCGGGGTTCTTGGCCGCGTGGTGGCTCGCTAAGCGCCGCGCCGCCCAACCGGGTTCGACGTGGAAACTCGTGGACGTTGAAGACCTGATTTTCTTTGCCGTCTTCGGTGTGGTGCTGGGTGGGCGTTTGGGCTATTTGCTCTTCTACGGGCAAGAGCAGCTCAGCCGTGATCCCTCCTATTGGTACAAGGTCTGGCAAGGCGGCATGAGCTTTCACGGCGGTCTGATCGGCGTGATCATTGCGGTGTCCTTATTTGCCTATCGGCGGCGGCGTTCGATCGGTGATGTACTGGACTTTGCGGCACCGATCCCCGGTATCGGAATTCTCGCAGGGCGGATTGCGAATTTCGTGAATGGTGAACTGTGGGGTAAGGCTACTGATGTGGCCTGGGGTTTTGCAGTGCCCACGGAGGGTGGCACGGTCGTGTTGCATGCCACACAACTGTATGAAGGCGCTCTCGAAGGCCTGTTGATGTTCATTATCCTGTGGACGTTCACATCTAAGCCGCGACCCCGTTGGGTACCGACTGGCCTATTTTTAACCCTGTATGCAGTCTTTCGCGTATTGGTGGAGTTCGTGCGGGTGCCCGATGAGCAAATCGGCTATCTCGCTGGGGGTTGGTTGACCATGGGGATCGTCTTGTCGGTTCCCATGTTGATTGCTGGTCTGTCAATGATTGCGTGGGGCTACGTGCGCGGCACACCGTCTGGCAACGTGCTGCCAGTCACGGTGGGCTGACCGTGCGCCAGTACCTCGATCTGCTGCGTCATGTCCGTGCCAATGGGGCGGGAAAGGACGATCGCACCGGCACGGGTACCGTGTCGGTGTTCGGCTGGCAGATGCGGTTTAACTTAGCGGACGGATTTCCGCTGGTCACGACCAAGAAGCTGCATGTGCGCAGCATCTTTCACGAACTTTTATGGTTTCTCCGTGGTGAGACCCATGTGGGGTCCTTGCGGGACGTCGGGGTCACTATTTGGGATGAGTGGGCGGATGCGGATGGCAATCTGGGGCCGGTGTACGGCAAGCAATGGAGGAATTGGCTCGCGGCGGATGGGCGGCACATCGATCAAATGGCGCAGGTCATTGAGACGATTCGTCGCAACCCGGATTCCCGCCGCCTGATCGTGAGCGCGTGGAACGTCGGTGAGTTAGAGAGTATGGCCTTGCAGCCGTGTCATGCGTTCTTCCAGTTCTACGTCGCAGCAGGGCGTCTCAGCTGTCAGTTGTATCAGCGTAGCGCCGACTTGTTTCTGGGCGTTCCCTTCAATATTGCCAGTTATGCGCTGTTGACCCACATGGTGGCGCAGCAGTGCGATTTACAGCTCGGCGAATTCATTTGGACTGGTGGGGACTGCCATATCTACGCTAATCATTTCGACCAGGTCGACTTGCAATTGACGCGGTCGCCACTGCCATTGCCTAGGTTGATCATGAAGCGGCGACCGCCGACTTTGTTCGACTACGTGTTTGAGGACTTCGAACTCTTGGATTACCAGAGCCACGGGGCTATCAAGGCACCTGTCGCCGTTTAACGTTTCCTTTTTATTTCCCATTCCCCTTACGAGGCTTCCTTTGCATGAAGAGTTCTGACGCTTTGCCGCTTATTCGCGTGCGCCGATCCAAAGTCCATGGTGCGGGTGTATTTGCCCTTCGTGATATCAAAAAAGGCGCCCGTATTAGCGAATACGTAGGGGATCGTATCTCGCACGCTGAGGCTGATCGCCGCTATGCGGACAAGGCGGACGATGACAATCACACCTTCCTGTTCACAGTCGATAATCGCATTGTCATTGACGGCGGTGTGGGTGGTAGCGACGTGCGCTACATCAATCATTCCTGCGATCCGAATTGCGAGACGATCATTGACGACCGGAGGGTTTTTATTGAAGCCATTCGGAACATCAAGAAAGGCGATGAGCTTGGTTACGACTATCTCATCGAGCGTGACCCGTCCGATGCGCCTGATATTGATGTGATTTGGGCGTGTCGCTGTGGTGCGGCCCAATGTCGCGGCACAATGCTGCTGCCGCATAAGCCGAAGCGTAAGAAGACCAAGAAATCGGCTAAGAAGTCGGCCAAGAAGTCGGTCAAGAAAAAAGCGACGACACGCAAGAAAAAAGCGGCCCCTCGTAGCGTGGTTGTAGCCCGTAGCAAATCACCCACTCGGGTAGTCCGCGCCCCAGTGGTCACAAAGTCCAAGACTAAAGCTAAGAAGAAGACCAAGACGAAGTCTGCCGCGAAGCCAAAGCGCAAGAGCGCAGTCAGCGCGCGACGCGTACGCTAGCGGTGCATAACGAGGGCATCCACGGCGAAATCGTTGATGCCCTCGCCGGTCCCGGCTACGTTGCGGTGACCGGCTATGCGGGCGTAGAGAATGTTCTGGCCTTGCTTGCGTCGCTCGATACGCGACAGCAGGCGGGTCGATTCCACCATGCGGGGATTGGCGTGGGTGCAGCACGCGCGCTCGCCCCAGCCATTCGTGGCGACCGGATTTCTTGGATCGACGGTCCCGAGGACTGCGCGGAAGAAGCGTTTCTCACCCGCCTCGACGGGCTACGCGTCTCAAGTAACCACGGGTTGATGATGGGGCTTGAAGCCTTGGACATGCATTTTGCAAGCTTTGCACCGGGCGCGGGGTATGTGCGCCATCTCGACCGATCGCCGACTGGCGTGGATCGTGTCGTGAGTGTCATCTACTACCTCAATCAGGACTGGCAGGCCGGGGACGGCGGGGAACTCGAAATTGAGACAGCGAATGGGCTGGTTCTGGTCGAGCCTCGCGCTGATACGCTCGTGGTTTTCCTGAGCGCGCAATTTAGTCATACGGTGCTGCCGGCGGTGCGTGAACGATGCAGCCTAGCCGGGTGGTTTCACCGCCGACCGCTCGGTCGACCGAGCTAATTGCGACTGGACGGTTGCGAGGAATCGGGTCAGCGCGCCGTCTTCGCAATGGGCAACGTTGAAGCGCCACCAGGGGCTTGCGCGGCCATCAGGCCGAAACGATTCCCCCGGGGCGAGCAGTACGCCGGCATCGACCGCGTTTCTCCAGATCTTGCCGACCGCGTCGCGTGAGGGTAACCGTCCCCATAGGAACATGCCGGCATCCGGTTGATAGGCCAATTCGACGCCTTGGGCGAGCAAGGTCGCTTGGACGCGCGCTTGGCTGGCGGCCAGACGCTTACGGAGTGCTTCGAGATGGCGCCGATAATGCGCTTGGGTCAGCGCGCCGAGCGCGATTCGTTCGGATAGCTCTGATGAGGCGAGCGCGCTGAGCGTCTTGAGTCGGACGATCGGGGCGAGTGTCGCGGGACTGGCGAGCACGTAGCCCACACGCAGCGCCGGCGATACCGTCTTGGAGATACTGCTGACATACAGTACGCGTTGACCCTCATCGAATGCGGCGAGTGGTTTGGTATGGGCACGTGAAAGTTCCGAGAAAATGTCATCTTCCACGATCGTGAAGTCGTGCCTGACGGCCAGCGCGACGAGGCGGCGGGCGACATCGGGGTGCGTCGAGGTGCCGGTGGGGTTTTGTAGCGTTGTGTTGGTAAACAAGGCGCGGATCCGACGCCGCTTGAGCAAGCTTTCCAGCGCGTCCGTGTCAGGCCCCGTTTGCAAGCGAGAGACGGCCAGAAGATGCACGCCGCGGGCGCGCAGTAGTGCCAGTGTCGGGGGGTAAGCTGGGTCTTCGACGACGACCGTGTCGCCGGGTTCTAGAAGCGTTCGGACCACGAGATCTAGGGCTTGGCTGGCCCCTTGCGTGAGCACGATACGTCCCGCATCCGCTGCCACGTCTCGGGCGGCGAGGTGACGCGCAAAGTAACTGCGCAGCGGCTCAAACCCGTTCGGTGAACCGTAGCCTTCCGAACATCCGGGTAGTCGAGCCACCTGCCGCAGTGCGGAGGCGATGCCATCTACGTACTGCCAGTCTGAGGGTAACCAGCCCCCGCCGGCGTCGACCCGAATCCGGGCGCCGGGGGCTTCAATGCGTCGTTCCCACAGCGCATCGGCCGCAACGGTGGTGCCGGGTGCGGCCGAGTGTGCGCTCTCGTCTGCGACGAAATAGCCGCTGCCCGGCCGGGCCGTAATCCGGCCTGTCGCGGCCAGAGCGTCATAGACGTCGGCGGCTGTGCTGGGGCTGACGCCCTCGTCGGCGGCCAGTTGGCGGACCGACCGCAGGCGGGTGCCGGGGCGGAGTCCGCCCTGCTCGATGGCCTCTTGGAGTGCGGCAATCAGGGTGTCGCGCAGCGCTAGGCGAGGTTTAAGGCTCATCTGTACTGTAATATACACCAGTACAGTTGATGTATTTATAGGGGTCCCTGCCCGACCTTCGGCGTAGGCTTGCCTCCCAGATCCAGAGGACCGCAGTGGCGCACCCGAATCGTGCCGCCGCTTTTTAGGCCGGCTTAGAGTCCGGCCAGGAGACACCCGTGAACGCGACGACCCAACTTCATCCCGATGTGCAGGCAGACGCTTTGCGCGCCTGGTGGATGCCCTTCACGCACAACCGTTATTTCAAGGCCGCACCGCGGCTGATCAAGTCGGCGCAGGGCGCTTATTACACACTGGAGGATGGACGTCGCCTGTTCGACTGTCTTTCCGGTCTGTGGTGCTCACCCCTCGGTCACTCGCATCCACGCATCGTGGAGGCGATCACCCGCCAGGTGCAGACGTTGGATTTTGCGCCCAGCTTCCAGATGGGTCATCAGTCTGCCTTTGATCTCGCTACCCGCATCACCGCACTGGCGGGCCGGCCGCAGGATCGCGTCTTCTTCGTTAACTCGGGCTCCGAGGCGGTCGATACGGCGCTCAAAATGGCCGTCGCTTACCACCGTGCGCGTGGCGATGCCGCCCGCACTCGGATTATTGGTCGCGAACGTGGCTACCACGGCGTCGGCATGGGTGGTATTTCGGTCGGCGGCATCGCGCCGAACCGCAAGATGTTCCCTTCGCTGATGATTCCTGGTGTCGATCATCTGCCGCATACGTACAACCCCGCGCAGATGGCCTTCAGTGTGGGCCAGCCCGATTGGGGCACGCATCTTGCCGATGAACTCGAGCGCATTGTGGCGCTGCATGATGCGTCGACGATCGCCGCCGTCATTGTCGAGCCCATGCAGGGATCCACCGGCGTGATCGTCCCGCCCAAAGGGTATTTGCAGCGATTGCGTGAGATTTGCACCAAGCACGGCATTCTGCTGATTTTCGATGAGGTCATCACTGGCTTCGGTCGCCTCGGTAAGCCGTTCGGTGCAGATTTCTTCGGTGTTCAGCCGGATCTCACCACGTTCGCCAAAGCGGTGAATAATGCCACTGTGCCGCTTGGTGGCGTGCTCGTGCGGGATGCGATTTACGAGGCCTTTATGTCCGGCCCCGCGCACATGATTGAGTTCTTCCACGGTTACACCTACTCGGCACATCCGTTGGCGGTTGCTGCAGGGCTCGCGACACTCGACGTGCTCGCCGAGGAGAAACTGATCGAGAAGGCGGCCGCCTTGGCACCTGTACTCGAGAAGGCGATCCACTCGCTGCGCGGTGAGCCGCACGTGATCGATATTCGCAATGTGGGTCTTGCCGCAGCGATTGAACTGGCGCCCACCGCAGGCTCGCCGGGTCTCAAAGCCATCAAGGTATTCGAAGCGGCCCTGAACGAGGGACAGATGGTGCGTTTTAGTGGTGACATCCTCGCCGTGGCGCCACCGTTTATTAGTTCGGTCGCTGAGGTTGAGGAAATGGTCGAAGGCATACGTCGCGCGTTGCGCGTTGTTCCGGCCTGAAGTTTTAAGGAGCATGACGACAATGAGTATTGAAAACTACGTGGGCCCGGCTGTGGTCGGCCATTACATGGGTGGTCAGGTCGTTGCCGGTCGTGGCACGCGTCGGGTGCCGGTCTATAACCCGACGCTGGGGCGTGTGGTCCGTGAGGTCGCGCTGGCCGAGCGTGCCGACATTGACGACGTCGTGGCTTTGGCCGCGGTGGCACAGAAGAAGTGGGGACGTACGCCGGCTTTAACGCGTGCTCGCGTGATGTTCCGCTTCAAAGAACTCGTGGTGCAACACACGAAGTTGCTTGCGCGTGTGCTGTCGGAAGAGCACGGCAAGACACTGGCGGATGCGGAAGGGGAAGTGACTCGTGGCATGGAAGTGGTTGAATTCGCCTGTGGGGCGCCACAACTGCTGAAGGGCGAGTTCAGCGAGAGTGTGGGCACCGGGGTGGACAGTTTTTCGCTGCGCCAGCCGCTGGGCGTAGTGGCCGGAATTACCCCGTTCAACTTCCCCGCGATGGTGCCGATGTGGATGTTCCCGGTGGCGCTTGTGTGCGGCAACGCTTTTATCTTGAAGCCGTCTGAGCGGGATCCCTCGGTGTCTCTGTTGATTGCGGATCTGCTCAAACAGGCCGGTTTACCCGACGGCGTGTTCAGTGTTGTGCAAGGCGACAAACTGGCGGTCGATGCGATCCTCGAGCATCCCGGTATTGCGGCGGTGAGCTTCGTCGGGTCGACCCCGATTGCCCGCTATATCCAGCAACAGGGTGTATTGCATGGCAAGCGGGTGCAGGCGCTCGGTGGCGCTAAGAACCACGCCATCGTGATGCCGGATGCCGATTTGGATGCCACCACGGAAGCGGTGGTCGGTGCGGCCTATGGGTCCGCCGGTGAGCGTTGCATGGCCATTTCGGTGGTTCTTGCGGTCGGTGACGCCACAGCGGATGCGCTCGTCGAGCGCCTGAACCGCCGGATCACTAGCCTGAAGGTGGGCGCGTCCGATGACGCTGCAGCGGATATGGGCCCACTGGTGACCAGTATCGCGAAGGACCGGGTCACCGGCTACATCGAGTCGGGTGTCGCTGAGGGCGCCACATTGGTCACAGATGGCCGTGGGGTTTCGGTGGCGGGCGCCGAACAAGGCTATTTCGTCGGTCCGACGTTGTTCGACAAGGTCCTGCCGCAGATGCGCATTTACCGGGAAGAGATCTTTGGACCGGTCTTGTCGGTGGTGCGCGTTCCCGACTACGCCGCGGCCGTGGCCTTGGTGAACAGCCATGAATTCGCCAATGGGACGGCGGTGTTTACCCGCTCTGGCGCCATCGCTCATGCCTTCGTCCGCGATATCGACGTGGGTATGGTGGGGATTAACGTCCCCATTCCGGTGCCAATGGCCTTTCACAGCTTTGGTGGCTGGCGGTCCTCGCTCTTTGGGGACCATCATATGCATGGCCCGGAGGGCGTCCGTTTCTACACGCGATTGAAGACTGTGACCCAGCGCTGGCCGGAGCCGGAAGCGGTGCGCGCTGACTTCACGATGCCTACCATGAAGTGAGGCTGCGGGGCGGGCGTCCGGGACGCCTGCCCCGATTTAAGCGCCCTGAGTTGCGCTCTGGCGCGCCGTTGCCGATACTCTATATTGCGCTGCGACATCAGGCGCGGCTCCTTTCCGCCCCCGAGTTCCCGGTCCATGAACCCACGTCCACGTCCCACACTCCATCGATTGCGTCAGCTGCATGCGCGAGGTGAGCCTATCGCCGTGCTGACTTGCTATGACGCGACCTTTGCACGGGTCTTAGACGAGGCGGGCGTTGACGTGATGCTGGTGGGTGACTCGCTTGGCATGGTTTGCCAGGGCCAGGCCGATACGTTACCGGTGCAGATGCAGGAGATGATCTACCACACCGCCAGCGTGGCTCGCGGCAACCACGGCGTGTGGTTGATCGCCGACATGCCTTTCGGTAGCTACCAGGGCCAGCAGGACACTGCCATCGCCAATGCGGTGCAGCTCATGCAGGCCGGGGCCCACATGGTCAAGGTGGAGGGTGGTGGTTGGACGGTGTCGCTCGTGCGTGCTTTAGTCGAGCGTGGCATTCCGGTCTGTGGCCATCTGGGTTTCACACCGCAGTCTGTACACGCATTGGGCGGTTACCGGATTCAGGGCCGTGATGAGGAAGCCGTAGAGCGCTTGCGTCTGGATGCGGCAGCGCTAGCCGATGCGGGCGCGGCGATGTTGGTGTTCGAATTGATGCCGTCTGCCGTGGCGCGGTCGGTGGCGCAGAGTTTGCCTATTCCCGTGATTGGCATAGGCGCAGGGTCTGGCGTTGGTGGGCAGGTGCTAGTGTTGCACGATATGCTCAATTTGACGGCGGGTCGCCTGCCCCGTTACGTGCGGGATTTCACCGAAGGTTCGGCGAGCATACAGGCCGCTGTCCGGCGCTATGTCGAGGACGTGAAGTCTGGCAAGTTCCCGGACGATACAGCGCACGGCTACTGAGTCACAGTGATGCGCATTCTTGAGACGGTGGCGTCGGTTCGCGACGCATTATCGGGGCAGCCCCGCGCGGTCTTTGTCCCCACGATGGGCGGCTTGCATGAAGGTCATCTGGCACTGGTGCGCCGCGCCCGTGCGTTGGGCGGGCCGGTTGTGGTCAGCGTGTTTGTGAATCGCCTGCAATTTGGTGCGGGCGATGACTTTGTTCGTTACCCACGCGATGTTCAGCAGGACTGCGCGCTGCTTGCACGGGAAGGCTGTGATTACGTGTTTGCGCCGTCGGAAGCAGAGTTGTATCCGACGCCGCAGGTCTACCGCGTCGTTCCACCAGCGCCCTTAGCGGGTGTGCTCGAAGGCGCGTTTCGACCTGGATTTTTCGAAGGCGTGTGCACGGTCGTGCTCAAGCTGCTTGCGATCGTCGGACCCCGGTATGCGCTGTTTGGCAAGAAAGACTACCAGCAGTTGCTGGTCGTGCAGTCAATGGTGCGGCAGTTCGCGCTACCGGTCGAAATCATGGCGGTAGAGACAGTGCGCGATGTCCATGGCTTGGCGCTGTCATCGCGCAATGCCTATCTGTCCCCTGCGCAACGTGCCGAGGCGGTGTTGCTCCATCAAGTGCTCCTCGCGGCGACTGAGCGCGTTGCCGCCGGTACGCCGATTGCGCACATCGAGGCGGATGCGGTGAACGCCTTGCTGGCTGCGCAGTGGGCGCCTGATTATGTTGGCGTGCGCAGTAGAGACCTCAGTGACTATGTGCCCGGTCAGCCGGGTGTGGTCCTTGGTGCGGCGTCTCTCGGGCAGACCCGGTTGATCGATAACATCGAGTTCTGATTGCACGGGTCTTGGGCGCGTGGTCGCCGACCGCGCGTGCAGCCTCGGTAGCGGAGTATTGCCGATGGCACAGATTTTCATTGATGGACGGTTTGTGGACGCTGCGACCGCAACGGTGCGCGAGGTTGCGAACCCCGCCACTGCAAAACCCGTAGGACACTGCGCTGAGTGTGGTGTGGTGGATGTGGAGCAGGCGACGGTGGCGGCCCGTGCGGCCCGCGTCGATTGGTCGGCGTGCTCGAGCGATGCGCGTCGCGCTGCGCTCAAGGCGGCAGCGGCAGCCTTGCGTCGTGGGCGCGAGGGGATCGAGACACTGTTGATTGCTGAGGGCGGTTTGACGGGGCGCGAGGCCCGCACCGCGCTAGAGGCCTCGGCAAATGCGCTGGAGCAGCCGGTGCGCCGCGCCATGGGCCTCAACGGAGGCGTCAGGGCCATTCTCGGGCCCGCTTCGTCTCCGCTGCTGCCGATCATGCGGGATGTGGCCAGTGCCTTATTGGCCGGTGAGACGGTTGTTCTCAAGCCCGCGCCGGGTGCGGCACTGGCGCAACTGGAGGCCGCCCGCGCTTGGGCAGGACTACCCCCTGGCGTCGTTAATGTGCTCTCTGGCGATGCGGCGCTCGGTCAGGCGTTGGTTGCGCATGCGGGCATTGATGCGGTTTCTTTCACCGGTTCGGCTGGGGTAGGCGCGGCCTTGGCTGTCGGTGGTCGACCGTTGCAACTGCACACCGGTGGCGCAGATGCCGCGATCGTTGCGCGTGACGCCGATCTCGACCTCGCGGTACGGGCGGTGGCTTGGTCGCGTCTCCGGCATGGGGGCCGCAGCTGTGCGTCGAGCCGACGTCTTTATGTGCACGCTGCGGTTGCGGACGAGTTTGTTACGCGTTTACACCAGTACGTGGGACTGCTCGAGGTTGATAATCCGGTCAAGCCCGCCGTGGTGCTCGGGCCGCTCGCGTCTGCGGATGCGGCGAAGCGGTGCGAGGGCCGGGTCGTCAAGTCGATGCGCGAAGGGGCGCGTTTGGTGTTGGGTGGTTTTCGTTTTCGGCCCTCCGGTTTGGCTGGATATTGGCTGCAACCGACAATCTTGACGGATGTCCGTCAGGGCGCCTTAGCGATGCGAGAAGAGATGGCGGGACCTATTTTGACGGTCACGCCTTATACCGACGAGGATGTATTGCAGAGGTGGGTCGCTGAGGCGGCGGATCCCCTGGGGGTCAGCGTGTTTGGTGCCGATGAGGACGCGTTGTGCTCACTCGTCGCGGCGCTCCATGTGCACACGATTTGGGTGAATCTGCCGCAGTCCGATGACGTGCCGCCAGCACAGCCCGGTGCGGCTGTACGCGTTTATCGTCCGGCGTATGCGCGAAATAGTACGCCGGATTTCTATGAACTAGACCCTTTGCAGGTGGGGAGTCTGGTGGAATGATTTTCGCGCCCGATTATCAGGCGCACTGCTATTGGCAGGACGATAGCGCGTCGCCGCCTGCAGGTCCTGAGACGCTGCCGACGGCGGTGGATGTGCTGATCATTGGGTCTGGCTATACGGGTTTGGCGGCCGCGCGCGAGACGGCCTTGGCCGGTCGCTCGACGTTGGTCGTGGACGCCGGGCCGGTGGCTGGGGGATGTTCTTCCCGCAATGGTGGTCAGGTCGCGTTTAGCTTCAAACCATCGCATGCGACGCTGATGGCGCAACACGGCCGTGCGGTCGCCGATGGCATCTATCGCGAGGGGCTTGCAGCCAATGCCGCACTGGCGGCCCTCGCGCGCGATGAGGGCTTGGACTTCGACTGGCGTCCCTGCGGTGGTTTTCTCGGGGCACACACCCGCCGGCATTTTGATGCCTTGGTGCGAACCTTTGCATCGCAGGTGCCGGAATTTGCGGAGCCTTTCGAGATCGTTCCCAAGCATCGACTCGCTGAGGCGATCGATAGCCCGCTCTATCAGGGCGGCGTCATTGTCACCTCTGATGCTTCAGTGCATCCAGCCCGCCTGGCGTCGGCACTGTATGCGCGGGCAGTGGCCGCGGGCGCTGTGGTGGTGGGTCATTGTCGCGCGCAAGCAATCACTCGCGTTGCCGACGGCTTTATGGTGCATACCGCGCGCGGACTGGTTCGTGCCGCGCAAGTACTCGTGGCGACCAATGGTTATACCGATAGCCTCTCTACATGGCACCGGCGGCGCGTCGTCCCAATCGGCAGTTACATCATCGCCACGGAACTTCTCGATCCGGCCTTGGTTGCGCGCCTGATCCCCGCTGCGCGCAATATCTGCGATACGCGTCGTGTCGTGGTCTACGTGCGTTCGTCTCCGGATGGACGGCGCATTTTATTTGGAGGGCGCGCATCAGCGGCGGAGACGGATGTGACCCGTTGCGCCCCGGTGATGCACAAAATGATGCGGGAGATGTTCCCAGCGCTCACCAACGTGGGCGTCAGTCGCGCTTGGATGGGCTTTGTGGGTTTTACTTTCGACAATATGCCCCATCTGGGTGGTAAGGATGGCCTGTATCACTGCTTGGGGTACTGCGGGCAGGGTGTGCCGCTAGCCACCTATTACGGGGCGCACATCGGGCGGCGCATGGTTGACCGACACGCCGCACCCTCGGCGCTTGAAGGGCTCGCCTTTCCCCGTCGGCCGTACTATCACGGGCGGCCGTGGTTTGTGCCGCTAGCCGTGCAAACTTATCGACTGATGGACTGGTTCAAGCTCTAAGGACATGGGACTTAGGCGCGCGCCGTGCCATTGGTGGCGACCGCTGCAAGACCATTGAGGACTAAATCCGGCACGAATTGGGCCGGCGTGCCGAAGTGTTGGACTAAGGATTTCGCATCGCCGCCGGTCAGCAGCAGGTCTGGTGGCGTCCCGAGCGTTTCACCGAGTTCCCGCCAGGCCTGCTCTGCGGCTGCCGCAAGCATTAACGCCAAGGGGTCTCCCAGGTTGGACGCCGTCGCGGCTGGGGCGTCGGGTTCTAATGCCAGCCCTGCGCGGACTTCTCCGAGCATCGAGAGGCCCGGTAAGATCAACCCCCCGCGATGTTGGCCGGTACGGTCGAGCGTATCGATGGTCAACGCCGTGCCACTGTTGACGATTAATGTGGGCTTGGGCGACCGCCGCCAGGCCGCAATCAGCGCAAGCCAGCGATCAACGCCCAGCGTGGCAGGGCGACGGTAGCCATTGCGAACGCCGAGCAGCGCGCCGGTTGCCACCACGAACTCAGGGTCGACCGAGTAGTGATCCCTGCACCACAGGGTGAGCGCTGCCGCGAAGGCCGGACCGGCGACGTTGCTTACCACGACACGGGACGGCCTGTGGCCGTCCGACTCAATCTCCCGTTGCCAGGCCCGGTGGGTCGAGTCATGGGCCACAGCACCTGCCGGGGCCACCTCGAGGTATTCGAGCCAGGCCCATTTCACACGCGTGTTGCCGACGTCTAGGAGGAGGATCATGGCGTGCAGTCTAGGCGATTGGAACGGTAGACTGCCATCGGGCGTTGACCCCCGCCCCTGCAGGTTTGTATTGGCCGGTGTAGGGTGCGCCAGCCTCTCGTGTCGGTGAACGCCATGATTGCCAAAGCTCGTCTTGAAATTGTTGTCGCCGTCGCCCGCAATGGCGTGATTGGTCGTGGTAACGAATTGCCCTGGCGGTTGCCAGCGGATCTCGCCCATTTTAAGCGGCTGACGCTCGGTCGCCCGATACTCATGGGGCGTCGCACGTGGGACAGCTTAGGCCGCCCCCTACCTGGGCGTCGGAACTTGGTCCTCAGTCGGGATGACGGACGGGTGTTGGAGGGTGCAGAGGTCGTCACTAGTGTGGAGCAGGCGCGTGCACTGGTGGGCGACGGTGTTCTCATGGTGATCGGAGGAGCGCAGTTGTATCAGATCCTGCTGCCCGAGGTGGCGGTACTGCATCTGACCACCGTGCACGCGGACGTCGACGGCGACGTCCGTTTCCCAGTGTGGGTAGCGTCTGAGTGGGAGGAAACTTGGACCGAGGCGCATAGCGCCGATGAGCGTCACGCTCATGCGTATACGTTCAGGACGTTGCAGCGTCGAGCGGCGTCAGTCGCTCCAGAATAAGCTGGTCGATAAATTCTAAATCAACCGCTGCGAGTGTGGTGACGCCGCGCGTCGCCGCATCGAGGATCTCCCGTTGCAGTGCGCCGCGCCGCTCTGCCTCTGCGTAGGGAATCTCGCCATGGAACATCACCATGGAATAACGCGGAATGAAACGCTGCGGATGGCGGCGCTCCAGCGTGAGCGATAACGCTTTTTGCAGTTGGAACAGCGGATCACGGACGGTATCGCGCATTTCCTGATAGTTCTCAATCGCCATGCGGGCAATCGCATCGGCATTGGGGCGACGTTCCGCGGTGAAGCGCGCAAAGCAGCGCTCCCAATCGGTGGTTTCACTCCAGAGTCGATCTAAGGCCAGACAGTCCTCGAAGCAGCAGTTGAGGCCCTGACCATGAAACGGTACGACGCCGTGGGCCGCGTCGCCGATCAATAGTGCACTGTCAGCTACGTGCCACTGATCCGTATAGATGGTCGCGAGTCGACCGACCGGATGCGAGGCGTACTGGGTGTCGAAGTCCGCTATGAGAGCCAGCACATCAGGAAATTCCTGCGCAAAGAACGTGCGCGCAGCGGCTGCGGTGGATAGGGCCTGGAAACTGGCCTGCGCGCCTTCGGTGGGCATGAAAAGCGTCGCCGTAAAGCTGTTGTCTGCATTCGGCAGCGCGATCAGCATATGGCCACCGCGCGGCCAGATATGCAGGTGGCCTGAATCCAGTCGGGGCTGGCCCTGCGCGTTGGGTGCGATGTGGAGTTCTTTGTAGCGATGCGCCAGCAGATCCTCGGATGCAGTGCACAGTCCGGCGTCAGCCATAGCAGAGCGCAGCATCGACCCAGTACCGTCCGCGCCGATGGCCGGCACCATCCCAATCGTATAGGGATGGCCCGAAGTCTCATCCTGCAGCGTAGCGGTCCGGGCCCTGAAGTCAGCGCTCACGAGGGACTGGCCGAAGCGGCAGTGCACGCCTTCTGCTACAGCCGCTTCGATGAGTAAGCGGTGCAGATTGGCACGCGAAGCCGACCATAGGACCTCGTCGTCTCGCTGTCCGTAGCGTAACGACTGTGGCGGGCGCCCGGGCTCATGAATCATGCGGCTGTGCATGGGCACTAGCGCAGGCCGCAATTGGTCCATTAGACCCGCTTGCCGCAATGCCCGAATCCCCCGGTCGGCCAACGCCAGATTGATCGATCGCCCCGGTGGTACCACGTGTGTGCGCGGGTCCGCACGCCGCTCATAGATGGTGACCACATGGCCACGCCGCGCGAGCAGCAGGGCGACCAGCGGCCCGGTGCAGCCGGCACCAAAGACGGCAACCTCGCTCATACCGCGTTCAGCGCCTCTGCGAGTCGAGTAACCGCGACCTCGACCTCCGCGAATTGGGTATAGAGAGGCATCGGTGCTAGCCGGATAACGTCTGGGTCGCGCCAGTCGCCGATCACGTTGTGCGCCGTTAGATGTTCGAATATGCGGCGTCCGTGCTCACGTCCACCGATCACGCGCAGCGATAACTGGCAGCCCCGCGCCGCCGACGCCGAGGGTGTCAGTATCTCGATACGCGATCCGCACCGCGCAGCGATCAAGCGACGCGCGAATGCATCGAGTGCCTGGGATTTGGCGCGCATTGCGGTCATGCCGGCCTTATCGAACAGAGCGAGCGCTGCCGCTAAGGGTGCCAGCGATAGGATGGGTGGATTGGAAAGTTGCCAGCCATCGGCGCCGGTAGCGGCCTGAAATTCAGGGCCCATACGAAAACGGGTCGCCAGATCGTGACCCCACCAGCCCGTCAGGCGCTTCAAGTCGACGTTTACATGATGGCGATCATGGACGAACGCGCCGCCGATGGCGCCAGGTCCCGCCGAGACGTACTTGTAGTGGCACCAGATCGCGAAATCAACGCCATGTTCATGCAACTGTAAGGGCACATTCCCTACCGCATGGGCGAGATCAAAGCCGACGAGGGCGCCAACCCGATGCGCGGCGTTTGTGATTGTGGCGATGTCTAGCGCCTGGCCGTTTCGATATTGCACGCCGGGTAACAACACCAATGCGAGCGTGTCGCCGGCCTTCTCAATGGCCGTGACGAAGTCTTCCGTATGCCACTGTTCGGTCGGCCCGCTCGGTGCGACTTCGATCAAGGAATCTTCGGGGCGCCGATCATGCCAGTCGATTTGTGAAGTCACCGCATGTCGATCGGAGGGGAAAGCCCCCGCCTCAATGAGAATCCGATGGCGGATCGCGGTCGGTCGGTAGAACGACGCGAGTAGTAAGTGCAGATTTACCGTGAGCGTATTCATGGCAACGACTTCACTGTCGTGCGCGCCGACGAGGCGGGCCAAAGACGCGGTGAAGCGGCGGTGGTAGACGAGCCAAGCGTGCTCGCCCTCGTGATGGCCGCGTACGCCTAGCGTCGACCACTGGGTCATAACGGCCGCCACTTCTTCTGCAGCCGCTTTGGGCATGGGTCCTAGCGAGTTACCGCACAGGTAAATCGCGGGCTTGCCGTCAGCGCCTAGTGGCAAACAGAAACGATCGCGGAACGTAGCCAGTGGATCTGCAGCGTCGTAGGCAGCCGCTTCGCTATAGAAATTAGTCATGCGGATACAACGCATAAAGCAGAGGGCGACTGGGTGCTGCATCGCTGACAAAAGCAGGAATTTGCAGGTCGAGCAGATACCAACCATCCGGCACCGTCGGCGCGATCCAGGCTAGCTCCGTCACCGTGCCAAAGGGGCGCCGTGCATCGGCAGCCCGCCGACTCGGTGCATCCAAGCCCCAGAAAATACGATGGGCGAGCAATCGTCCTCCGTCGTGCGCACGATCGAGGGAGGGCAAATCGGTGACTAAGTGGCGAACGCCTGCGCGCACCAACTGTGTGGCGGCTGCGGCGGTCAGGTAGGGTGCCGGGGCTGCGCCCGCATAGGTCGTGTGGCATTTCGTCGCATCGTTTGGGAGTGTGCGAATCACCAATGCATCCGAATCGCCCGGCCATGCTGCCAACGCTGTCGTCAGGGCCGCGCCCGTAATCACCCATTCCGCAGGGCCGCCGGCCGGATCCAGCGATTCCGTCGTATCGATCGCGCGCGTGGGCGTGACCGTGAGTAGGCGCGCAAGATGCAAGCCGCCACGGAGTACGTCGTGGAGGGAGACCTGATCTTCGGTCAGATGTCCAACGCACTCCGTATGGGTGCCATTGCAGTGGGGGACGAGGGTTAGTTGCGCACAATTGACGCTGCCACCGGCGACCACATCGCCAATCCAACTACCCTCTTTGAGCGCACTGGCGTGTGCGCGTGGCGCGCCGAAGTGATTCGGTTGGGCCCCATCGAATTGCAGCGGAATCGCAATCGACAGTGGCTCGTCCAATTGCGCGGTCTGACGTCGGCCGCCGTATTCGAGGGTGACCTCGGTCATCTTGCGCGACTGTCGATCCACGCCGGGATGTGCCCGCAGCGCGCGCACGAGCGAGAGCGGTCATTGGCATAGAACCGTGCGAACACCGGTGGCAGGCTGGCTTCGATGTCTTCGACAAAAAGATGCTCTTCGTGCATCAGGTGGTGACATGCCGGGCAGTACCACTGAAACCCATCGCGCTCGGTACGGATACGGCGCCGCTCGACGACCAGACCCATTGATCCGGCCGGTCGTTGGGGGGAATGTGGTACGAAAGGCGGCAGCAGGAAGATCTCACCGGGCGCGACCGCATACTCGATCGGCAGACCCTCTTGCATCGTGCGCAAGTTTAGTGTGCCTTCGAACTGGTAAAAGAATTCAGCACCCGGGTCAACGTGGTAGTCGTCCCGTGCGTTAGGACCCCCGACCACCATGATAATGAAGTCGCCGGCCGGATAAACTTGCCGATTGGCAACCGGGGGCACGAGTTCGTGGCGGTGCGCCTCGATCCAGGCCATCAGGTTGAAGGGTGGGGTAGGGCGTGTGGGCGTCATGTAGGCCATTATAGCGTCTGGTCGCAGGGAACCTCGGCCGAACGACGTGGTCCGATGATAGGGTAGTACTGCAATTCAGAGGTGGACAGTATGGATAGCCGAAACCGAATTAGGTGGTTTGTGGGAGTCTGTTCCATGGCCTTGCTTTTGCCGGCGCTGGCGCGGGCAAACGACGGCCCTGAAGCCGTGTCTGCCGAGTGGCGGTCCCATAGTTATGTACTGACCTATAGCGGTTTTACCTCGATCTATTCGTGCGATGGCTTGGAGTGGAAGTTAAAACTGCTGCTCAAGACGGCCGGAGCGCGTGATGACCTGTCTGTCCGCGCCACCTGCAGCGGGCCGACCAGTGGTCCATCACGCTTTGTGACGGCCCGACTCCAGTTTGCAACCTTGGCGCTACCGGACAGTCCGCCGGTGCCGGGGGAAGCGCCCGATGCCAAGCGGCCGGCGCCGGTACCGGCGGTCGGTCTGTGGCGCGAGGTCAAATTTGCGCAGCGCTCACCGCGAGATTTGGAGGGAGGCGATTGCGAGTTGGTGGAACAGTTTGATCGTGAATTGTTGAAATACTTCACGGTCCGTAACCGCCAGGAACATATGGCGTGCATTCCGCATCAGTCCAATCTGAATGGAATTGCGTTGTCATTTGAGGTGCTAGCGGTGCCGCCCAAGCACAAGGAACCGGCAAAAGCGAAGTGACCGCTTAGTCTGCGTCGGGCGGTGGCCCGGACGCCTGACTGGGGGGGCCGGGTTGCGTGACCAGCGGTGCGGTTTGGTCCAGGCGCAAGGCGGTCAGTTCGCGACCCCATACGCAGCCGGTGTCGAGTCCCACAACACCGTGGCCTTGATAGAGACCTAACGTCGACCAGTGGCCAAAGATGACTCGGGTTCGGCGGCTACGGCGGCCCGGTACGGCGAACCATGGCAGGGTCCCGGCCGGCGCCAACCGGGGGTGTAACTTGAATTTGAATAAGGCGCGCCCATTTGCGTCCATTACGCGCAACCGCGTCAGACAGTTCACAGTAAAGCGCAATCGGTTGATGCCGCGCAGGTTTGGCGACCAGCGATCGGGGTCGTTGCCATACATCTGCGCGTAGAAGCGAGGTCCGTCATTAGCGATGGCTGCTGAAACCTCTGCCGCGCGCGCACGTGCGTCGGCAATACTCCATTCTGGTGGTAGTCCTGCATGGACCAGCGACGTACGCAACGCCGGATCGTGATGAAAAAGAGGGCGCTCTGACAACCACTGTAGGAGCGCCTCCCGGTCCGGTGCTCTGAGGATGCCTTCGAGTGTATCGCCCGGGCGCAAGCCTTGCCCGTCTGCGGCCGCGACCGCTAGCAAATGCAAATCATGATTACCCAGTACGGTGATCGCGCTATCACCCAATGCCCGTACAAATCGCAGTGTCCCGAGTGAGTCGGGGCCGCGATTGACCAGATCGCCGGTCAACCAGAGTTGGTCACGCTGCGGATCAAAATTGATGCGGTCGAGCAGGCGCTGGAACGATTCAAGGCAACCCTGCAGATCGCCCACCGCCCAGACGGCCATCGTTAGTGCACCAGACCGGGCACCGCAAGACGGAACGGCGGGATTGCCGCGTCGAAGGCCACTCCATTCGCGTCCACCATGTTGTAGGTGCCGTGCATGACGCCAACAGGGGTCTCAAGAACGCACCCACTCGTATAGCGAAAGGCTTCGCCTGGGGCGAGTACCGGCTGTTCGCCCACGACTCCATCGCCGCGTACTTCCTGTACGCGGCCATCGGCGTCCGTGATGATCCAATGACGCCGCAGCAGTTGTGCTCCGATACGACCCTCATTGCGAATTGTGATCGTGTAGGCGTAACTGTAGCGGCTATCCGTTGGGCTGGAATGCCCCGCTACGTAAGCCGTTTGTACGGTAATACCGATCTGGTGGTCTGTATTCATCAGCGTTCAGCTCGGTGAAGGGAGTGGAGTGCTTGCTAGTGCGGCAAATTCAGCGGGGGTAAGCGTTTCAGCGCGGCGGGACGGATCGATGTTGCAGGTGACGAAGCCGTCCGGCCCTACAACGCCGGACAGTGAGTTGCGTAGTGTTTTACGCCGCTGCCCAAAAGCCGCCATCACCACAGCGGCGAAGCGTGCCGAATCAGTCACCGTAAACGGTGCTGTTTGATGCGGGACCACCCGCACAATGGCAGAGTCCACCTTCGGTGGCGGCCGAAAAGCGCCCGGTCCTACATCGAATAACCGTGTGGATTGGCAGTAGGTTGAGAGCATGACGGTCAAACGACCGTAGTCTGAAGTGTCCGGTTCCGCTGCCATGCGCATCACAACTTCTTTTTGCAGCATGAAGGTCATGTCGCTAATGACTTCTCGGGCTTCAAGTAGGTGAAACAGGAGTGGCGTCGAGATGTTGTAGGGAAGGTTGCCGCAGATGCGCAAGCGCCGACCCGCAGCCAGAGCGCGGAAGTCGACATCCAGCACATCGGCCGAGTGAATCTTCAGCGTACCCAGATCAGCGCAGCTGGCCGCTAGGTGCGGAATGACGTCTCGATCGAGCTCAATGACTTCGAGCGTACCGATACGCTCTAGTAATAGTCGTGTCAGCGCCCCGAGGCCTGGCCCGATCTCGACGATCACTTCGCCGGGTTTTGGCGAAATCGCCTCCACGATGCGAGCAATCACGTTGCGGTCATGCAAAAAGTGCTGACCGAAACGTTTGCGCGCTTGATGGCGCGGGGGTTGGCTGTTACGACTCATACCACGCAGTCTAGCGCGAGTTGTAGTGCCGCCTGCAGGCTACCTGCATCGGCGCGACCGCTACCGGCCAGATCGAGCGCCGTACCGTGGTCAACTGACGTACGGATGATGGGTAGTCCCAGCGTCACGTTGACCCCCCGACCGAAGCCCGCATGTTTCAGTACGGGTAGTCCCTGATCATGGAACATGGCGAGCACCGCATCGCCGTCTTTCAGCGCATGTGGGGTAAATGCGGTATCGGCTGGGAGCGGGCCGCGCGCATCGATGCCAGCGGCACGGGCGGCTGCGATGGCGGGCGCGATGACGTCTATTTCCTCGCGTCCGAGGTAGCCTGATTCGCCGGCATGTGGGTTGAGACCCAAGACGAGCACGCGTGGCGAGGCGATCTTAAATCGCGTCTGTAAGCCGGCATGCAGAACACCTAATGTCGCGACCAGGTGGGCTTGATTGATCGCACCCGGCACAGCAGACAACGGAATATGTGTGGTGGCCAGTGCCACGCGCAGCGTGCCTGCGACTAGCAGCATCACCGGATGTTCGGTGCCAGTTCGTGCTGCCAAATATTCGGTGTGGCCCGAGAAGAGTATTCCTGTATCCGCAATCACACTTTTTTGCAGTGGTGCCGTGACCATGGCCTGATAGACCCCACTCAGACAACCCTCGATGGCGGTGTCGAGCAGACCGAGAACATAGGGGGCATTGGCTGGGTTGAGTTGGCCGGGCACCACCTGGGCGGTGAGGCGGTGGGGCACTACTTGCATCGTGCCGGCCACATGGGGTTCAGGGCCCTGCCTGCCGACCAGTTTGAAGCGCACCGAGAGCCCTAGTTGCTCAGCACGCTGGGCCAGCAGGTCCGGGTCGCCCGCGAAGACAAGCCGACAGGGGCTATCCTGAAGCGCTAGCGCAAGCGAAATATCCGGCCCGATACCTGCGGGTTCGCCTGTGGTGACGAGGAGGGCCGGGAGCTCCGCCACGCCCGTTCTATCAGCTACGGACGTCGACGTAGGCTTCGTCGCGCAGGCGACGCAGCCAGAGTTCTGTTTCTTCGTCGAGCTTGCTGGCGCGGATTTTCTCGTAGGCGCGGCGACGACGCTCGTCAGTGCTCATATCCTGTGCGCGATGACCGAGCAGTTGAATGATGTGCCAGCCGTATTGGGTGCGGAACGGTTGGCTGATTTCACCCTCAGCGAGCGTCTGCATGGCGGTTTCGAATTCCGGAACAAAGGTCCCGCCGCTGGTCCAGCCGAGGTCTCCGCCCTCACTGCCGGATCCTGGATCTTCAGAAACCGCTTTGGCAATTGCGCCGAAGTCATCCGTGCCTGCGGCAATCCGATCACGGATCGTCTGCAAACGGCCGCGGACAGTTTCATCGTCCTGCAGTTCGCTCGTCTTGATGAGGATGTGGCGCGCATGGGTCTGGTTGACGATCAGTGGGTCTCTGTCGCTACGTGACTCATTCAATCGGATCAAATGAAAGCCAGACGGTGTGCGCACGGGCTCTGACACTTCGCCAGGCTGCATTTTGCCGACCATGTCGGCAATGAAGGTCGGCAACTCATTGCCTTTGCGCCAGCCAAGGGCGCCACGCTCAAGGGCGGTCTGCGCCTGCGAATAGCTGACGGCCAGTTGTCCGAAGTCTTCACCTTTTTGGGCGCGCCCACGAATGTCGTTACCGAGTTTTTCAGCCTGTTCGAGTTGGGCAGGGGTTGCGGCCTCCGGCAGGGCCAGCAGAATGTGCGAGACGTTGTAGGAGACGTCTGCATTCTTGTTGGCGGCTTGCTTGGCGATGAACTGGTCAATTTCGCGTGGGCTGACGTAGATACGCGATAAAACGTCGCGCTGGCGTAAGACCTGCAAGGTCATGTCGCGGCGCATATCCTCGCGGTACTCTGCATACACGATGCCTTCGTGTGCCAGCGCATCCGGGAGTTGATCGAATTCGATGTGATTTTGTGTCGCGATTTCACGCAATTGATTGTTGAGGCCTTCGTCCGGAATACGCAGCCCCACTTTTTGGGCGCGCTGCATCTGGATCTCTTGCAGCACTAGACGCTCCGTCACTTGCTGGCGCAGGACGGAAGCGGCGGGCAGTTGCGTGCCCTGTTCGCGCAAGCGGCGCGTAATGGCGCTGACCTGTTGGTCGATCTGGCTTTGGACGACCACGCCGTCGTTCACCACGACGGCGACGCGATCTAGGAGATCGCCACGGACCCCCAGATCCCGCGATTGCGCGTGGACTGCAGGCACGGAGAAAAGAGCAAGGAGCAGAGACAGTGTCAGTATGCGACGCATGATTGGCCTATTCTGGCCCGGCGTAGGCCTGAGCCGCGGAGTATCCCCGAATCGAACGCTCTAGGAAAGCGTCAGCTCGTTCTCCGACCGTGGAAAGGCCATTGAGTTCAAATTGAAACGAAATCGAGGTGTCCCGGTTGCCAGTTCGGGTGGCAACGTAGTGTCTGGCGATGATCCGGACGCGAAAACAGCAGGATTTGAACTCAAAACCGCCCAGCGCTTCGATTCCAGCGTGGTCCCGTAGCGAATACACCTCGCGGCCGTACAGGCGCCACGAGTTCGATATCGGCCAGGCAAAGGAGCCCTCGACCTGCTCGACCAAGCCCTGTCGGTACCGGTAGCCGATGTTGGCAACTTTATCGGGCTCTGGTTGGTACTGCAGGCGGACTTGGCTACGGGCAGAATTCCCGGCGTGGGGGTCCCATTGTTCCCCCAGCTGGACATTGAAGTGGCTGAGGGCGGCGATAGTGATTTGGCCGATGATGTCCGAAGAGGCATTGCTCCTGGTCGGTTCGCTCGGCAGGAGCACACGCGGGGGCTCGAAATAGTAAATTTGGCCTAGGGTGGCGCTGAGGAATTGGCGGCCGGAGGCGGCATCGAGCAAGCGTGTGGTCGCGCCGAGCGCGATCTGGTTGGCATCGGCGATGCGGTCGCCGCCCACGTAGCGCTGCGAACTGAACAATTGGATCAGATTAAAGTCCGGTAAAGCGGTGTCAAACAGCGGTTGCGCGCTTTGATCCCGGTAGGGCACGTACGTGTACAGCACCCGGGGTTCGAGCGTTTGAATGCGAGTGCCGGAGTACCGTTCGAAGGTCATGCCGGCATCCACTGTAGCGAGCGGGGTCGCAACGTGCGGGCTGGCGCTACCGCTAGGGGCGTTCGAGAGCGCGTAACCGATGGTGCGCAGGCCGAGGCTCGGTAGTAGATACAGTCCTGGGCGCCGCCAGGCATAGCTCAGGGTGGGGTCTAGCGCGTAGCGCAGCCCTTTCTCGCCGGTATTGCGCAGGAATTCCACGGTTTCGGCGGCCATCTCGAGGCCCAGACCCCTGCCCAAGGACCAGTGCCCGTCGACGAGCACCTGCGGTACCCGGGCGTAGGGTCGATCCGCTGCCTGGATGGTCTGGTCGATCGTCTGGAACTGCTCGACCAAGGCCACTGCCCGCCAGTGGTCATCGCGGTAACTGACCCGAGCCATCCGCTGCAGGTATTCAACGCTGGTTCCTTCCGAGCCTAGGCCGAAGTCTTGAAAGTAGTTGCTGTCGCTGGCGGCAGCGATATGGGTGTCGAAGCGCAACGACGGGTTGAAGTCGGTGGTGTCGGCAAATCGAAGGTAGCTGCGGTCGCGATGCGCGCTGGCATCCGAAGGCAACCAGTCGCCTTTGAATTCCCCGTGGGAGTGCTCTGTTTGATAGCGGAACTCGCTGCCGAGGGTGACGCCGCGCTTCATCATGACGCCGGGCGTCAGGGTGGCGTCGTAATTCGGTGCGAGATTGAAGTAATACGGTATGGACAGCTCCAAGCCGTTGCGGCTTGACTGACCGAAATTTGGGAACAGGAAGCCTGACTTGCGCGCCTCGCCCACGGGAAAGGAGACGATCGGCAAATAGAGCAGCGGCACGCCCTTGAAGTCCAAACGGACGCCATGGCCAGTGCCGACTTCCGAGCTCTGGTCGATATCAATCTGCCGGGCATTGAGCAGCCAGTCGTTATAACCGGCTGGGCAGGTCGTGTATTGCACGTTGTGGAGGCTCAGGCGCCCGTCCGGCGCCAGATCGATGGCGGCGGCGGAACCGTGGGCTGCGCGCGCCGGCAGCGCAAATTGCGCATGTTCGAAGTGGCCACCTAGCGCGCTGCTCCAGCGTGCGGCGGAGCCGGCGATGGATAACAGCGGATCGCTGTACGCCACGTTGCCGTTGACGTCGAAGGCTTCATTGCCGGTGTCGTAGCGCGCGTCCTTCGCAGTCAGCGTACGGTCACCCTGATGAATTTCGACCGGCCCCGACAGAATGGCCTCCCCTCCGGTATCGACAACGGCGCCGCCGGTGGTGACTTGAATGGGGGCGGAGGCGCTGTCGGTGCGTGGTCGGCTGGCTGCGGTCGCCGCTGCGGGCGGTATCGAGCACAGGGGTGGCTCGGCCACCGCGGCCTGGGCCAACAGGCCACAAGACGCGATCAGCAGCCGGAGCAGCAGGGAGGTCGGGCGTCGTCGCAACGTGGAGCCTGAGTGGTATGCCCTACGCAGGGCGCAGCGGGCGGTAAGGGCGCAGTATAATGGGTGGCCCATGCTTACCGACACCGAAACCCGGAACGATCTACGTTTTGCAATGTTGTGCGATTGGCTGCGGGTTGCATTGGAATTGCCGGTTGACACGGTGGTTCCGGCCTCCGCCGATGCCAGTTTCCGGCGTTACTTTCGTGTGCATCTTGGCGAAATCACATGGATTGCCATGGATGCACCCCCGGATCGTGAGGATTCTGCCCCTTTTGTGCGGGTCGCTCGGCTGCTGGCCGGTATCGGCGTCCCGGTGCCCCAGATCCGTGCGGTGGACCTACAGCGAGGGTTCCTGCTGCTGTCCGATCTGGGCGCCGTGCACTTGCTCGGCACGCTCCAGCAAGGCGCGCATCCAGAGCAGGCCTATGCGCCGGCGATGGCGGCGTTGCTGGCGATGCATACAAAGGGCGGGGCCGCCGCGCTGGAGTTGCCGCCGTACGATGCGCCGCTGCTGCGCCGTGAAATGGCGCTTTTTCCAGACTGGTTCCTCGACCGTCATCTCGGCATGACGCCAGACGCGGGGGTGCGCTCCGTGCTGGAGCGGGTGGAGTCGCTGCTGGTGCAGAACGCAGTGGAACAGCCGCAGGTATTGGTGCATCGAGATTTTCATTCGCGCAATCTCATGGTGAGCGCGACGGGTGGCGTCGGGGTGATCGACTTTCAGGATGCAGTCCGTGGGGCGGTGACGTATGACTTGGTCTCGCTCTACAAGGATTGCTACATCGCTTGGCCGCGTGCGCAGGTCACTGCCTGGGTTGAGTCGTATCGACAGCAACTGATCGCGCATGCGATAGCGGCAGGCACAACGGCAGAGTTTCTGCGCTGGTTCGACTGGATGGGATTGCAGCGCCATCTCAAAGTGCTCGGGATCTTTGCGCGCTTGTGGTATCGGGACGGGAAGCGGGGTTATCTGGCCGACCTGCCGTTGGTTCTGCGCTACGTTCTCGAGGTGACGTCCGCTTATAAGGAACTGGCGGCATTGGACGCGTTCCTGATTGAGATGGTTGTGCCGCGTTTCGAGACCGCGCAGTCCCGGGTCGGGGTGCCATGATTCCCCGCCGGGCCATGATCTTGGCGGCTGGGCGCGGCGAACGGATGCGGCCTCTCACGCTGGTGACGCCCAAGCCCCTGTTGCGTGTGGGCGGCCAGTCGTTGATTGGGTGGCACCTGGATCGTCTCGCGCAGGCGGGTGTTCTGGAGGTCGCGATTAACACCTCATGGCTAGCAGACCGCTTGCACGAGGCGCTCGGGGATGGCCGTGCGTACGGGGTCAAGATCCGCTGGTTTGATGAAGGCCCTGAACCGTTCGAGACGGCAGGCGGCATTCGAAACGCCCTGGCGTTTTTTGCCGATGAGCCGTTCCTGGTACTGAATGGGGATGTGTGGACCACGATCCCGCTGCCGTCGACCCCAGCCGCGGGTCGATTGGCGCATCTCGTGCTCGTGCCGAACCCCCCGCAACATCCGCAGGGCGATTTCGGGTTGGAAGGGGGTGAATTGCGCATCACGGCACCCCAGCGCTTTACCTTTAGTGGCGTGGCCGCTTATCGGCCCGCATTATTTGCGGAACTTGTGCCCGGGCGGCGCGCATTGCGGCCCGTATTGGACCGTGCTGCCCAAGCCGGTCTTGTGACCGGGGAGCTGTCCTGTGCGCCCTGGACGGATGTCGGTACGCCCGAGCGCTTCGCAGCGTTAAACCAAGCGTTGGCGTAGACTGCGCAGACCCATTATTCGGGAGTGTTGGCCATTGTCCGAGTTCAAGGGAATTCCCGTTGTGAGCGCGAAGAGCGGCGAAAAGTACGTGACACCACAGGGTTTTACGGCGATTCGTGATGGCATTAAGGCCGCTGCCGCGGCAGAGCCGCTGGAGATGGGTCGCAAGCCTGCTTGGTTGCGCGCGCGGATGCCCTCTGGCGAACGCTTCGATAGCGTCCGCGGCATTGTGCGCGAACACCGATTGTCCACCGTGTGTGAAGAAGCCAAGTGTCCCAACATCGGTGAGTGTTGGAATGTGGGCACCGCGACGGTCATGTTGATGGGCGCGGTCTGCACTAGGGCTTGTCGTTTTTGTGCCGTAGATACGGGTAATCCTCGGGGTTGGCTGGATCTTGAAGAACCGGTGAATGTGGCACGGACCGTTCAGCTCATGGGGCTGAAGTATGTGGTTCTGACGTCCGTCAATCGGGATGACCTTGACGACGGGGGTGCAGGACATTTCGCCGCCTGTGTGCAGGCGATCAAGGCAGTCAGTCCCGCCACGGCGGTTGAGGCGCTGACCCCGGATTTTCAGGGTGACCTGGCGGCCGTACGCACGGTGGTCGATAGTGGTCTTGAAGTCTTTGCCCAGAATATAGAGACGGTGCGGCGACTGACGCACCCGGTGCGTGATCCACGCGCCGGCTATGACCGCACCCTCTCGGTGCTCGCGGAGGCAAAACGTCATCGGCAGACCGTGCTGGTGAAGTCGAGCTTAATGCTGGGTCTTGGAGAGACGGATGCGGAGATCGAAGAGTGCCTGCAGGATTTGCGGACTGCCTCAGTCGACATCGTGACCTTGGGCCAATATCTGCGCCCTACTCCGAACCATCTTGCCGTCGAACGCTTCGTGGCGCCTGAGGAATTTCATCGCTTGCGTGAAGTAGCGCTGGGGATGGGGTTTCTCGAATGTGTAGCTGGCCCTTTGGTCCGCTCCAGTTACCGCGCGGAGCGCGCACTCGAGCGTAACAACGCTGGGCTCGGATGACGCCAGTCGCCCGCTGGCTGGGTCAGGTCACCTACGAGCCGACGTGGCGGGCGATGCAGCGTCTGACGGACGAGCGCGGACCGCGCACGGCGGATGAAATCTGGTTCTTGGAACACCCTTCGGTCTATACGCTGGGCCTTGCAGGACGTGAAGAACACGTCTTGGCCGCGGGAGATATTCCCGTCGTGCGCATTGATCGCGGTGGTCAAGTGACGTATCACGGCCCGGGGCAATTGGTGGTTTATCCGCTCGTGGATATACGTCGCCTCGGTCTTGGGGTGCGCGCGCTCGTCACCGCGATGGAATCGGCGATCGTTGATTGCGTTGCTGAATGTGGTGTGGCCGCGTACCCACGCGCTGAGGCGCCGGGTGTCTATGTGGCGGGCCGTAAATTAGCCAGTATTGGTTTGCGCATTCGGCGTGGTTCGAGCTACCACGGTCTGGCCTTGAACGTTGCGATGGATCTGGAGCCGTTTAAGAGAATCGATCCGTGTGGTTATGCAGGCCTCGAAGTCGTTGACTTGCAACGTCTTGGGTCACCGCTGACGACCGCAGTGGTCGCTAGGAAACTATTGCCTCACTTGGCACGCACGCTCCAATTGCCGGAGCTGCCAGTTTGGTCTGAGGCGCCACCTCAGAGTGCGTAGAGCACCAATCCAGTAGCATGCATCGCGCCGTAGATTCGCCGCAATTGGTCATGATCGGTCACATAGACGGTGATCGTGAGTGAGATGAAACGCTCGTCTCGACTCAATTTGACGTTGATGTGATGATCCTCCACCGGGCCGTGTTCGTTAGCAATCGCGGCGATCATTTGCTCGCGAAAGTCCGGCGCATGATGCCCCATGACCTTCACTGGCAGGTGGCAGGGAAACTCAATTAAGGACTCACTGGTCACGGTTTCAGGCCTCTTCATCGATGGGCAGCGAGGCGACGGTGGATCGATACGCTTCGAAGGCTGTCTGTAGGCGCTGCCATACCGGACCGGGGTGGCCGCTGTTGATGGCGGTGCCATCCAATCGGCAGACGGGTAGAACGCCGCGGGTTGCAAATCCTAGCAACACCTCATCGGCTGCGCGTAGTTCGGCCTCGGTGATCACTTGCTGCTGCACGGGAATGCCGAGTCGTGTGGCCAGTAAAGTCACTAGTACTCGCGTGGTGCTCGGTAAGATCTCATTGCCCTCGGGAGGCGCATAGATCACCCCATTACGCACAATCATGACCGCGCTTGACGCGCCCTCTCGCAGTTGACCCTGCGCGAGAAGAATCGCCTCGGTGGCGCCGGCACGGGCAGCGACATTCTTTGCCAGAATATTGGCTAACAATGCGTTGCTCTTGATATCGCAGCGTTTCCAACGCTCATCGGCTACGGTCACGGCGTCCACGCCGTGCGCGCGCACGCTGGGGTCGAGAGGCGCGAGTGGTGAGGTCATCATGAAGAGGGTCGGTGTCAGTGTCGGATCCGGTGCGTGATTGCGTCCATATTCCGCACCGCGAGAAACCTGGACGTAAACAAATTGTTGGCCGCCGCCGTTGCGCGCAACCAGTTCTCCGAGTAATTCGGCCCAACGACTGCGGGGTAGCGGGGGCGCCATGCCAATAGCACTTAAGCTGCGTTCCAGACGGCTGAGGTGCGCATTGAATAAAAATGGGCGCCCGTCGTATACGGGCAGCACCTCGTAGACCGAGTCGGCAAATAGAAAGCCACGGTCTAACGGTGATATGCGCGCTTCGCTCAGCGCCACGAATTCGCCATTCAACCATGCAATTGGAAGCGGTGCGGCCATCAGTGAAACCAGAGTCTTACGGTGTCGATGGCGCGACGGAAGATGTTGCCAGGCTCGACGGCCGCGCTTGGATAGACCGGCACATCGCTCAATACGGTATCGCCCAATAGCACCTTCATCCGGCCAATCGCTTTGTTCGCGGCGAGCGGTGCCACTAAGCGTGGATTGAGCGTGAGGCTCGCGCGCACGCCAATCAGTTCGCCGCGGGCTGCTGTTGCGTAGATGTCATCGCGCACGGTGACCGCTACCGGATCGCTGACTTTAAAGACATGCGCCGTGGTCAGGGTTTTGCCGGCGGTATAAAGGCGCTTGGTCTCATAGAAGTTAAAGCCATAACCGAGCAAGCTGGCACTGGCGTCTTCACGGGCCTTGGGGCTCGCGGTACCCATGACGACGGATACTAGGCGCATGCCGTCCCGCAGCGCGGACGCGGCAAGGCAGTAGCCGGCCGCGTCGGTGTGGCCGGTTTTGATGCCGTCGACCGTCGGGTCGCGTTCCAGTAAGCCATTGCGGTTCTGCTGGGTGATGTTGTTGTAGGTAAAAGAACGCTGTGAGTACCACTTGTAATACTGGGGGAACTCGCGGACCAGCGCGGCGCTCAGCGTGGCGACATCACGAGCGGTGGTGTAGTGCTGCGGATCGGGTAGGCCCGGTGCGTTCATCCAGTGCGATCCGCTGAGGCCCATGCGCTGCGCATACTGGTTCATGAGGGCCGCAAAGGTGGCTTCGGAGCCGGCTACGGCTTCAGCCAGCGCAATGGTGGCATCGTTGCCGGACTGGACGATCATGCCTTGAATCAGCGTATCCACCCGAACCTGTGTGCCCACATTGAGGAATGTGCGCGAACCTTCCGCCTTCCAGGCGTGTTCCGATATGGGCACTTCTTGATCAAGGTGCAACTTGCCGCTCTGTAGCGCATGGAAGACCACATAAGCCGTCATCAGTTTTGTGAGGCTGGCGGGCTCTAAGCGCTCCGTATCATTCTGGCCGACCAAAATTCGTCCGCTGAAGGCGTCGATGACGATGTAGCCCTTCGCGGCGACCGGCGGCGGTGGCGGCACGGGGGCGGTTGCAAAAGACGGGATTGCGAACGCCAGTAGGGCGGCAACAAAAACGAGCAGAACGTAGCGCTTGATCATGGAATTCTTTGAGCCTGATCCATCGGGATCTAAGCGCTGATTCTACGGCTCTAGTCAGTTGGGAGCGAGTACGACCTTGTCGACGCCCAAACGGCGTAAGTGTTCGACGAGGGCGTCGTAGGCGACAACCGAATTGACAGGCCCGATCTGGACGCGATGCATGGGGCGAGGTCCGGTCAGATCGCTGCGCACGGATACGTCGGCGAGGCCGGCAGTACTGAGGCGATCCACGAGGCGGTTGGCGTTTTCGAGGACCCCGAAGGCGCCCACTTGGGCGTAGAGGGCGGCCGGCGCCAGGTCCGCCTCCTGCGCGTTGCTGCCGTCGGGATCCTCCGCCGTCACGTCCACCAGTGTCGTGCCCTCCCGGAGCATGTCCAGTTTTAATGCGGCTGCATAGGACAAGTCGATGATTCGGTTGGCTTTGAAGGGTCCGCGGTCATTGACCCGCACCACGATACTGCGACCGTTGCGCCGATTGGTCACGCGGACGTAGGCGGGCAAAGGCAGCGTTTTGTGTGCGGCCGTCATCGAATACATGTCGTACGGCTCGCCCGTCGAGGTGGCGATCCCATGGAAGTCGGGACCGTACCAAGAGGCAACCCCTCGCTCGACATAGCCGTGCGCGCTGCCGAGGACGGTATAGCGTTGCCCGTAGACCTCGTAAAAGGCCGGGTTGCCTAAGGTCGCGCGGGGCTCGCTTCTGGGCACCGCGTTCGGCAGCGCTAATAATTCTGGATCACTCGGGCGTTTTGGGGGAGCGGCCCGCGCCAGCGGTGCCGGTAGGGCCGCGGCCGAGGCTGTAATGGCGCTAGGGACCTGCTCTGGCACTGCTCCTGGGGGCGCTGTGCCAGGCCTTGGGGCAGGTTGCGCCGACCCGTGGTAGGTGGTGTGGGTGCAGGCACCCATGCCCAGTAGTGCCAGCAGAGCACAGGGCGCTAGGCCCTTCATGGGCTCGCGACCGGCTCGGCTGGCAGGCTTAACGCCTCGGCTAACTGTGCGACCGCAAGGGCATACAGGGCGCTATGGTTGTACTTGGTAATCACTGTGAAGTTGTGCAGCCCGACTAAGTAGCGCGGCGCTTCGAGATCGCGCAGAGCGATGAACAGACCCTTATCCTCGTCAGGTAGAGCACACTCGAATAACACACCCTTGGCGCCGAGTTCAGCCAGCGTGAACGACGGGTCCAGCTTGTTACCGGGCAAAGCCTCCACGTCCGGGTCTTCGAGACGCGCCGTGACATACACCGGCGCGCCGCGGCGCCACCCGTGTGCAACGAAGTAATGGGCGACGCTTTCGGCAATATCACGCCAGTTGGTCCAAAGATCGATCTTGCCGTCGTGGTCGCCATCCTGCGCAAAGGCCCGAAAACTGCGCGGCATAAATTGCGGTGCGCCCATGGCGCCTGCATAGGACCCAGTCGCCGTGAGCGGGTCCACACCCGCTTCCTTAGCTAGCAGCAGAAACTGCTCGAGTTCCGCGCGAAAGAAGGCTGCCCGCGCCGGATAATCGAAGCCGAGCGTCGCTAAGGCATCAAGGACGCGATACCGGCCCGTCTTGCGTCCATAGGATGTCTCGACCCCGACAATGGCAGTGATAATTTCCACTGGAACGCCCGTGCGGGCCGCAACCTCGGCGAGCATCGCGCCGTGTTCGGCGAGGAACTCATGACCTTGGCGAATCCGTTCCGTGGTGATGAATATCTTGCGGTACTCATGCCATTGTAATACATGCTCCGCCGGCTTTTTCATGGTCTCTATGATCGCCGGCTTCAACTCCGCAGCGGCCAGCATCTTTTCGACCCAGTCCCGATCTAGATGATCTCGCTTGACGACCTCATCTATGAAATTAGCAACATCAGGTCGCTGCAGATCGAGTGCCTGCGCGCGCACGGAATAGCACAGTGCTGCCGCGATAATCAGACCAACTATTCCGAGGTGACGCATCAACTACCCACCAGCTTTCGATGGCCGTTCAGAGACATAAGGATGCCGAAACTGGCAAGCAGGGTCACCATTGCCGTCCCGCCATAACTGACCAGCGGCAGTGGTACGCCGACGACTGGAACAATACCGCTGACCATCCCGGTGTTGACAAATGCGTAAACAAAAAACGTCATTGCGAAACTGCCACACACCAATCGCGCATAGGTGGTCTGCGCAGCCGCTGATAAGAACAGAGATCGAGCAATGACGGCCAGATACAGCACGATGAGTAGTCCCTGACCAAGCAAACCCAATTCCTCGCCGATTACTGCGAAGATGAAGTCTGTCGAACGTTCTGGCAGAAACTCTAGTTGCGCTTGGCTGCCGTGCATCCAGCCTTTTCCGAATAGTCCGCCAGATCCGATTGCGATTTGCGATTGAATGCTGTGATAACCGGCGCCAAGTGGATCTTGTGCGGGATCTAGGAACATCAAGACGCGTTGTTTCTGGTAGTCATGCATGAAATGCCATGCCACCGGAACGGCCGCCCCGATGCTCGCGATGCCGAGCCCTATCACAAAGTTTGAAAGCCCCGCGAGGAGCAGCACCAGGATGCCGGAAGCGGCCACCAGCAAAGCAGTGCCTAAATCCGGCTGCTTGGCGATCAGTGCAGCGGGCACCATAATAATCGCGAGAACAACGCCGATGTCCTTCCATGAAGGTGGTAATGGCCGCGCTTGCAGAAAAACCGCGCACATCATCGGTACGGCTAACTTCATAATTTCCGATGGCTGGAATCGGAATACTTTCAGATCGAGCCAGCGCTGTGCGCCATTGCTGACACTGCCGTGCACGGCGACCAGCAGCAGCAACACCAAGCCAATACCGTACAGAATCGGCGATGCACGTTGCAGCCAGACCGGTGGGATTTGGGCTAGGACGACCATGGCAACGAGCGCGAGAACCAGTCGGGCTACCTGACTAAGCCATTGTCCAAAATTTTCGCCCGTGGCGCTGTAGAGAATGAATAGGCCGAACAGAATAACGGCTCCGAGCGCTGACAGAAGTGGACCGTCTAAATGTAAGCGCCGCACCAAACTGGCGCTGGCCGATAGCTGTTTGCGGCGAACTCGTGGAATCTCTTGCGTCGTTTCCATGTCAGTGCACCTCGTCCAGGTCTTCCATCGTGGCGCCGGCCGGAGGAGCGATCGGCTTCGGTACTGCCTCATATTTGCCGAGCAGATAAGCATCGAAGATGCGACGGGCGATGGGTGCTGCCGCGGCGCCGCCGTGGCCACCGTTTTCGACTAATACGGCAATCGCAATCTTTGGCGCGTCAGCAGGTGCAAATGCGATGAACAACGCATGATCTCGCAGACGTTCTGTGGTAGTTGCTGCATTGTATTTCTGGCCTTGGGAGAGACTGAATACTTGTGCCGTGCCGGTTTTGGCGGCCACCCGATATGGGGCCCCGCCAAAAGAACTGGATGCAGTACCACCAGGGCGGGCGACCATCTCCATACCTTCGATCACCGTGTCCCACAGACTTGCATCACGCAAAGTCACTTGCGGCTCTTCTAGTGGCGGTAGCTTGCGGATCTCTTGACTGGTCGCATCGCGTACGGCGGTGACCAGACGGGGACGCCAATTGTGGCCCCGTGCAGCCACGATCGCCGCGGCATGCGCAAGTTGCAAAGGCGTCGCTGTCAGATAGCCCTGGCCAATACCGACGATGACGGTCTCGCCTGGATACCATTGTTGTTTGTAGGTCGCCATCTTCCACGCTGATGAAGGCATGATTCCCGGTTTTTCACCGCCGACGTCGATGCCGCTCAGTCGACCAAATCCCAATCCGACCATCGCGTCATGGACCCTTTCGATCCCGAGTACTGCGGCCAACTCGTAGAAGTAGACGTCGCAGGAGGTTGCAATAGCACGTTTCATATCAACCGGGCCGTGCCCACTGGGCTTCCAGTCGTGATAGACGTGGCTCGAACCGGGTAAAGAAAACCCGCCGGTGCAGTTGCGGACTGCGTTCGGGTCGATGATGCCGTACTGCAGGCCCGCTAGCGCCATCATGGGCTTGACGGTAGAACCGGGTGGGTAAGTGCCACGTAGTGCACGATTAAATAAGGGGCGGTCGCTATCGTCGCGCAGTGCGGCATAGTCCAGGCTGGAGATTCCGCGCGTGAATTTATTGGGATCGTAGCTGGGAACGGAGGCGAGCGTGAGCACATCACCGGTGGTCGGATCGATGGCAACGACGGCGCCGCGGCGCCCGGCGAGCCCCACCTCAGCGATGTGCTGCAGTCGCATATCGATGCCGAGGAAGAGATCGCTGCCAGCGGTTGGTTTGCGCGTTTCTAATCGGACGGCGGCCCCGCCAAGTTTATCGACCCGTCGCCCCTGCGCGTTCACCAAGACCTGACGATAGCCAGACAGTCCGTGTAAGGCCTGCTCGTAGGTGTTCTCAAGTCCAATTTTTCCGATCAGAGCCGAACCCGAGTACTGGTCTCGGTCGATATGCTTTAAGTCTTCTTCGGAGATTGTGGCGACATACCCGAGTGCGTGCTCGGCTTCGCTCGCAAAGGGATACCAGCGCGCGAGTCGGGTACGGATTTCCACGCCCGGAAAGGTGTGCTGTCGCACCGAGAAGACTGCGATATCGTTTTCTGACAGCGACAGCCGTAGGGGTACTGCCTGAAAACGGCGGCCGGTCTTGATCAGACGAGTCAGCCCCGGGACGGTTTCGTGATCGATCAGGTGCAAGTCCGCTAGGCGAGCGAGCGTGTCCGGTACATTGGCGACCTGCTCAGGAATGAGTTCCAGCTGATAAGCCGGCGTATTTTCGGCGATCACTGTTCCCTGGCGGTCGTAGATGAGTCCGCGGTCTGGAGGTAGTGGTTCGAGCCGAACGCGGTTGCCCTGTGACAGATCGGCAAAATAGGCGTGTTTGATTACTTGCAGAAAGAAAAGACGAGCAATGATGATCAGTAACAGGGCTACCGCGGCGATGCCCATGAATATGATCCTGCCAGCGTACAGTCGTTGTTCGCCGTAGTGATCCTTGATCCGCGTGCTGCCGAACATGAACTCAGTGGCGCTGCACGATACGACCAAAGAAACCGGATACCAGAGGCCAGCATAGCGCGCCTCCGAGTCCTGGGAGTAAGCGCATCCACGTGTTTACCGGGTGCCCCGTGACCCCATCGATCCAGAACAGAATAAATTGGTAGAGCCACAACAGGCTCAGGATGATCAGAGATTGGTGCAGCAATGGGTACATGCGCATCCGTAAGTGGAAGTGATGCATCAAGTAGGCGACGACAACGAAGCCCAACGCTTGCTGGCCGAGCAAAATTCCTGAAAACGCATCTAAGAGCAAACCCCACGAGAAGGCGAAGAGCAGCCCTGTGCTGCGGGGGCTCATAAGAGCAAACCACATGATTACTAGGAGCAGAAAATCTGGACGCAGCAGGCCTAACCAGTGCGGCAACGGCATGGCGCCAATCAACAGTGCAATCAGGGCCCCCACATAGGCCGGTAATCGGTGCGTGGCGTACGAATCCGTCATTGCGCACTGGCCCGGGTCGGATGCGCGTTAGGCACAGGGCTAGGCGGTGGTGTAACCCGTGGTTTGTACCAGATAATCATCACCTCGCGGTCACGATCCAAGTTGGCTCGAGGCACTGCGCGCACCTGTACGAGAGGTTGACTCGGATCGCGGCGTACTTCTGTGACGATTGCGACAGGTAAGTCGGGCGGGTAGACACCACCGAGACCGGAGGTAACGAGAGAGTCGCCTACTTGCACGTCGGTGTTGCGAGGCAGATAGGGTAGGGCGAGCCGGGAGGGGTCACCGAGTCCCATAGCGATGGTCCGCAGTCCGCTACGCTCGATTTGGACTGGAATGGCGTGATCAGGGTCTGATAGGAGAATGACTTCAGTCGTCGAAACGTTGACACGGGTGGTCTGGCCAAACACGCCGTGCGCATCCATGACCGGTTGCGACGGCTCGATGCCATCGACGGAGCCACGATCGATCAACACGCGTTGGCGCAAAGCATCGAGATCCACTTGCAGCACACGTGCAGTCAGAGTCCGGATCGCGTCTCGTGGGGAAACACCGAGTAGTTGTTGTAGGCGCTCATTTTCGAGTTCTAAGGCCCGCAATTTCGCTAGCGTTAATGCGTCTTCCCGAACCCGGGCCTCGAGGGCGGCGATATTCGTGCGCAGGGAGTCGCGGGTGTTGACCGAGGTCAATGCGGCGTCCCATAAGGCGGAGGGGGCTTCGACGACACGGTGCAGCGGCGCGACGATGTGCGCCAAGGAGCGGCGCAGCAGTCCGGCACCATCGCGCCGGACGTCGAGCACCATAATTCCGATCGATAGCGCCATCAGCGCAATCGCTCGCCATGATAGTGGCGAGACGCGCGTGGGTGCGAAGCGGGCACCGCGATCTCTCAGTGCCACCAAGGCGGTTGCTCCCGGTCAGCGGTTAGCGGAACCCGAAGGATCCCGGATGTTCTTCAGACAGTTCGAGAATGCGTCCACCCCCGCGGGCAACGCACGTCAGCGGGTCCTCTGCGATGAGTACCGGGAGACCGGTTTCCTCCATCAGCAGTTTGTCGATGTCTCGCAGTAGCGCGCCACCACCGGTCAGTACAATGCCGCGTTCGGCCACGTCTGAGCCAAGTTCTGGTGGGGTTTGCTCTAACGCTTGTTTCACGGCGCTGACGATGCCCTGCAAAGGCTCCTGCAGTGCTTCTAGGATTTCGTTTGAGTTCAGCGTGAAACTGCGCGGGACGCCCTCGGACAGATTGCGGCCTTTGACCGACATTTCGCGGACCGTTTGACCCGGATAGGCCGAACCAATCTCGATTTTGATGCGTTCGGCGGTCTGTTCGCCGATCAAGATGCCGTAGTTGCGGCGCACGTAGTTGACGATGGCATCATCGAAACGATCGCCGCCGATACGGGCCGAGGCGGCGTAGACAATGCCGTTTAGGGAGATAACGGCGACCTCTGAGGTGCCGCCGCCAATATCGAGCACCATGGATCCACAGGGTTCGTGCACGGGCAGACCCGCGCCGACCGCAGCTGCCATCGGTTCATCGACCAAGTAGACGCTGCGCGCACCCGCGCCCTCAGCGGATTCTTTGATTGCGCGGCGCTCAACCTGCGTGGAGCCATACGGTACGCAGATCAGCACGCGTGGGCTTGGTCGTAAAAATTGATTGCCGTGTACCTTGTTGATGAAGTACTGCAGCATGCGTTCGGTGTAGGTGAAGTCGGCGATTACGCCGTCCTTCATCGGGCGTACCGCTGTGATGTGGCCAGGGGTGCGCCCCAGCATATTTTTAGCTTCGACGCCGACCGCCATGATGGTCTTGCCGCCGCGCGACGGCTCGTCACGCACGGCCACCACGGACGGTTCGTTCAAAACCATCCCTCTGCCGCGCACATAAATCAGTGTGTTTGCGGTACCAAGGTCGATGGAAATATCGTTGGAAAAGTAGCCGCGCAGGCGCTTGAACATGAGGACTCGATCTATTGATTGCAACTGAGGGTGGTGGTCGACCCGGCCGAAGGCGGGTTGGCCCGGAAAAGGGGTCTAATCTACCAAAGAGGCGAGACTTTGTACAAGGCGACGTGTATGATTGTTAAGGCTTTTTCACCTCTTCCAGTACCCATCATGAGCCTTACCCGTCCACAGGTCGAGGGCATTGCGCATCTTGCGCGCCTTCAGATCACCGAAGCCGAGCTGCCGGTCTATGTCGACAGCTTGTCCAAGATCCTGTCCTTCGTCGAGCAATTGTCGGCCGTTGACACCGGTTCCGTCGAGCCCATGGCGCACCCGCTCGAGGGCGAGTCGCAACGCTTGCGTGCGGACGACGCCACCGAAACCGATCGCCGAGAGAAATATCAGGCGAACGCTCCGTCGGTGAGTGGCGCCCTTTACATCGTGCCGAGGGTGATCGAGTGAGTTTGCATACGCTTTCGGTGGCCGAACTATCGGCTGGACTCGCCCGCAAGGACTATTCGGCGGTGGAGCTCACCCAGCACTTTCTGGACCGGATCTCGCTGTCGAACCCCGTCCTGAACGCTTACGTCACGATTACGGCGGAGCGCGCGCTGGCGGATGCACGCGCCGCGGATGCATCCCGTGCTGCGGGCACAGCCGGTGTTCTGACGGGCATTCCGGTCGCCCAGAAGGACATTTTCTGCACCGACGGGATTCGGACGACGTGCGGGTCGCGCATGCTCGATAACTTCGTGGCGCCCTACGATTCGACGGTGGTCGAACGCCTGAGTGCTGCGGGTACTGTGCTGTTGGGCAAGACCAACATGGACGAATTTGCCATGGGCTCGTCCAACGAAACCAGTTGGTATGGCCCGGTGCGCAACCCGTGGGACCACTCCAAGGTCCCTGGGGGCTCGTCCGGTGGTAGTGCGGCGGTGGTTGCTGCGCGCTTGGCGCCGGTCGCTACGGGCACCGATACGGGTGGTTCGATCCGCCAACCAGCGGCTTTGGTAGGCATTTCTGGCATCAAGCCGACCTATGGTCGGGTCTCGCGCTACGGCATGATCGCGTTCGCGTCGAGCCTAGATCAGGCGGGTATCATGGCGCCCTCGGCGGCGGACTGCGCGCTGTTCTTGCAGACAATTGCCGGCTTTGACCCGCGTGACTCGACCTCTGTGGACCGCCCCGTTGCAGATTATGCGGCTGAGCTGACGACGCCCGTGAAAGGGCTGCGTATTGGGATTGTGAAAGAGTTCTTCGAACGCGGCTTAGAGGGTCCGACGGGCGCTCTTGTGAACGCCGTACTTGAGCAATATCGAGCGCTCGGCGCTGAACTGGTCGAGGTCAGTTGCCCGAGTTTGCCGTTATCAGTGCCTACGTACTATGTCGTAGCACCCGCGGAATGTTCCTCGAACTTGTCGCGTTTTGACGGGGTCCGCTTCGGTCACCGTTGCGAGAATCCGCGCGATCTCATGGACCTTTACAAGCGTTCTCGTGGCGAAGGTTTCGGCGCCGAGGTTAAGCGCCGCATCATGACCGGCACCTATGTATTGTCGGCCGGCTATTACGACGCGTACTACCTGAAGGCGCAGAAGGTCCGCAGTCTCATCACGGCCGAGTTCAAGGCTGCTTTTACGAAAGTCGACCTATTGATCGGTCCTACGTCACCGACGCCTGCGTTTGATCTGGGTGCGAAAGTGGACGATCCGATCACGATGTATCTCAATGATATCTATACGATTGGCGCAAATCTGGCCGGTCTGCCTGCGATGTCGATTCCCTGCGGCTTTGATGGTCATCTTCCGGTTGGTGTGCAGTTGATCGGTCCTCATTTTGGGGAGAGCCGTCTGCTGTCCGCCGCGCATGCCTATCAGAGCGTCACCGACTTTCACCGCCGGATTCCGGCGGCCTACGTCTGAGGGGAACGAGATGAACCAGCAGTCTGTAGACGCCGGTTGGGAAGTGGTGATCGGACTGGAGATCCACGCCCAACTCGCTACGCGTTCGAAGATATTTTCCTCCTCGCCAACGGCTTATGGTGCGGCACCGAATAGCCAGGCGAACCTCGTAGATCTGGGGTATCCGGGTGTGCTGCCGGTGCTAAACCGAGAAGCGGTTCGGATGGCGGTGAAATTCGGGCTCGCCACAGGCTCGACGATTGCCCGGCGCTCGGTGTTCGCGCGCAAAAATTACTTCTACCCTGATCTGCCCAAGGGCTACCAGATCAGTCAGTACGAGTTGCCGATTGTGGCGAAGGGGACGCTCGACATTCTGCTCGAGGACGGTTCCATCAAGACCATTGGCATCACGCGTGCGCATCTTGAAGAAGATGCCGGCAAGTCGACCCACGAGGGTCTAGGTGCGGCGAGTGGTATTGATCTAAACCGCGCCGGGACGCCTTTGCTTGAGATCGTCTCCGAACCGGATCTAAGAGGTGCCAAGGAAGCGGTGGCGTACCTGAAGAAGATCCACACACTGGTGCGGTATCTGGAGATTTGCGACGGCAACATGCAGGAAGGCAGCTTCCGTTGCGACGCCAACGTCTCGGTCCGACGTTTTGGTGCGGAGTTGGGTACGCGTTGTGAGATTAAGAACGTCAACTCATTCCGTTACGTTGAGAAGGCAATCAACTACGAAGTAGTTCGTCAGATTGATGTCCTTGAGGGCGGCGGCAAAATTGTCCAAGAAACGCGTCTTTATGACTCGGCAAAAGACGAGACCCGGCCGATGCGTTCTAAAGAAGAGGCGAATGATTATCGCTACTTCCCGGATCCAGATCTGTTGCCGGTCGAATTGGCTGAAGATTTCATCGAGACCGTGCGCGCGACTCTGCCCGAGTTGCCCGACGAGAAGGCAGATCGCTTCTGCTCGGCCTACGGCTTGTCGCGTTACGACGCCCTTGTGCTGACCTCGGGCCGGGATCTGGCCGACTATTACGAGTCGGTTGTGCGCGCCGCCGGTGGTATCCCGGCCGCCAAGTTGGCGGCCAATTGGGTCATGGGTGACTTCTCTGGCGCGCTCAATCGCGACAACCTGGAAGTTGCCACGGCGCGCGTTTCGACCGATCTGCTCGCGGGTCTGCTTGCGCGTATTCAGGACGACACGATCTCCGGCAAGATTGCCAAGGAGGTCTTCGAGTCCATGTGGGCCGACGGCGCAAGCGCTGATGCGGTGATCGAAGCCAAGGGATTAAAGCAGATCACCGATACCGGCGCGATTGAAGCGGCCATCGAAGCGGTGATGGCTGCCAACCCGGGGCAACTTGCGGAATACCGTTCTGGCAAGGATCGGCTGTTTGGCTTCTTCGTCGGTCAAACCATGAAGGCAACAGCAGGCAAGGCCAATCCTGCGCAGCTCAATGATCTCCTGAAGCGCATGTTGGCGCCCTAGAGGAGAACGCGGTGGACGGTGGCGATACGCTGAAGCGCTTCTTATTTGAGCGCTTCCCAGTCCGTGGACACTTCGTGCGTCTCGATACGTCGTGGCGCGCGCTGATAGAGCATCACGGTTATCCGGAAATAGTCAGGACGGCGCTCGGCGAAACCGCGGCGGCAACGCTGTTGCTAGCGGCCACCGTGAAGTTCGACGGCCGCTTGACCCTGCAGTTACAGGGGGCAGGCCCCATGCACTTGCTGGTGGTGCAGGCGCAGCCTGGGTATTCCTTGCGTGGCGTGGCCCGTTGGACTGGCGAATTGCCAGATCCTGGAGCGCCATTGCCTGACTTGGTTGGCGGTGGGCAGATTGTTGTGACGATCGAAAATGAAGATCGTTCGTCACGTTACCAAGGCGTTGTGCCGCTCGAGTCGCCGCGTTTGGCAGAAACCTTCGAGACTTATTTCACCCGCTCCGAGCAGTTGCCAACCCGTTTGTGGCTAGTCGCTAACGAGACGTGCGCTGCGGGCCTTTTATTGCAACGGTTGCCTACGGGTGCCAGCGCATCGAGCGCGACGTCGGATCTTGCGTTCAACGACGCGGACGAAGACTGGAACCGCATTCTGCATCTGGCCGGCACCCTGACCGACGAGGAACTTGCCGGGCTCCCTGCCGATGAACTGCTGCGCCGCTTGTTCCACGAGGAAGATGTGCGCATTTTCGATCCGTCACCGGTCTCATTCCGCTGCGCCTGCTCACGCGAGCGCGTGGATGGCATTCTGCGTTCGCTAGGAGAGGCTGAGGCGCGCGCCGTGTTGTTGGAGCGTGGTGAAGTCGAAGTGAAGTGTGAATTTTGCAATCGTGCGTGGCGTTATGATCCGGTCGATATCGGGTTGTTATTCAGCCCGACCCCCGACGTCGGTTCGACGCGGGCTTTGCAATAGCCGATTGGGGCGGCTCGCCCTCTACTTTCTTTAGATAGCCGATGCCACCGAGCGCTGCTTCCTGCGCGAGGATCTCCTGTACCCGTCGTTGTACATAGGCGCTTGGACGATCAACTTTGAGATGGGTGGGGCTCGGTAGTACGGCGGCCAGTAGTGCGCCTTCGGCTGGCGTGATGCGCGCGGGCGCGTGACCGAAGAAGCGCGGGGCGGCCGCACCCACGCCGTAAATGCCTGGGCCGAATTCGGCGAGGTTGACGTACATTTCAAGGATTCGCCGCTTCGACCAAAAGGTCTCGAGCAGTACGGTCAAATACGCTTCGACCCCCTTGCGCAAGAAACTCTGGCCGGGCCAGAGATACAAATTCTTGGCGACCTGTTGCGAGATCGTGCTGGCGCCGCGCACCCGGCGTCCGCTCTCTCGCTCTTCGAGGGCATGATCGATTTGGTCTAGATCAAAGCCGTAGTGCGCCGGGAACTTTTGGTCTTCCGAGGCGATGACCGCAATTTTGACGTAGGGGGAGATCGCCTCGTAGGGCGTCCAGTGATGCTGCGCGCGCCAACCCCAATCCCCTTTGGACCACGCCGTCACGTAGGCGTGGACGATGAAGGCGCTACTGACAGGTGGGATATAACGAAGTAGTAGCACCGACAGGACGCTCAGGGCGACCAAGCCCCCCAGCGTCCAGAGCAGCCATCGTCGCAGCCGCCGCCACATCGCACGACAGCCGTTAGGCCTTAACGAGGGTGACCGACTCGAGCACAACCGGTTCGACTGGCACGTCCTCGTGGCCGCCCTTACTGCCCGTCTGCACGGCGGCGATCTTGTCGACGACGTCCAGTCCCTTCATGACGTGCGCGAATACCGCATAGCCGGCATTGCCCGGGCCTGGGTCGAGGAAGGCGTTGTCTTTCAGATTGACAAAGAATTGCGAGGTCGCGCTGTTGGCGTCCTGCGTGCGCGCCATCGAAAGGCTGCCACGGCGGTTCTTCAGACCATTGGACGATTCGTTTTTGATCGGCGCGCGGGTCTTCTTCTGCTTCATGTCAGCGGTAAGCCCACCGCCTTGAATAACGAAGTTGGGAATGACCCGGTGAAACACGGTGCCGTCGAAGTGGCCCGAATTCACGTACTCCATGAAATTCTTAGATGTGATTGGGGCGTCGTCGGTATGTAGCTCGACAAAGAAGTCGCCAAGCGAGGTCTGGAACTTGAGCACTGCGATCCTCCAGGCGGGAACGTTCCGCCGCGGGTATTCTAGTCGCCTAGAGCCCCTCCCGTCGCGCGTTCGCGTCCGGCAAGGTCCCGGTACGTCCCTGGCGACCGGAATCCGGCGGTTTTTAGCATCTGCCGCACGGCGCCACCCTGGTCATGGCCGTGCTCCATCAGCAATCGCCCCCCAGGTAATAAATGGCGGGGGGCTTGTCCGGCAATCCAACGCAAATCGGCCAGTCCCGCCTCCTCGGCGACCAGGGCCTCGAGGGGTTCATGGCGGAGCGTGGGCGCGGCCAGATGCGGGTCGTTGGGGTCTATATAGGGCGGATTGGCCAAGATCACGTCGTAACGGGCCTCACCAATCGGTGCAAACCACGAACCGGCGAGGAGGCGGGCATTTTTGGCGCCCAGTCCGGCGCGGTTCGTCGCTGCCATAGCAAGGGCTGGCGCGCTGCGTTCAACCAGATCGACGCAGGCCTCGGGGCGGGCCAGCGCGATCGACAGGCCAATGGCGCCGCAGCCGGTACCCAAATCGAGTAGGCGGGGCTGTGGGTGGTCGATTAGCCACTCGAGCGCTATTTCTACCAACAGCTCTGTTTCGGGGCGCGGCACGAGCACGCCGGGGCCTACGGCGAATCGGCTGGTCCAGAAGTCCCGATAGCCGATCAGGTATGCGACCGGTTCTCCCGTGCCGCGCCGGGTCAGCAACTGTTCGTAATCGCTGGCCCGTTCGGCAGACAGCGGCTGCTCGTCGCGGGTAATCAGTTGGGCCCGGCTCCAGCCATAGAGATGCGCGAGAAGAATTTCCGCATCCAACCGTGGGGATTCGCTCAGGCCTTTTAGACGGCTCGTTGCCAACGCCAAAGCCGCGCGGATCATTCGAGCTCAGCGAGCTGTTCGGCCTCGTATTCCCGCGCCAAGGGAGCCAATAGTTCGTCCAGCGCGCCGCCAACGATGGCTTCCAGTCTATAGAGCGTGAGCTCGATACGATGGTCCGTCAGGCGGCCTTGCGGAAAGTTGTAGGTACGAATGCGCTCTGAGCGATCCCCGCGACCGACCTGCAACTTGCGGGCGGAGGCCTGTTGGTTGGCCTGCTTTTCCCGCTCCGCCTGCAGCAGGCGCGCTTTAAGCAGCGACATGGCGCGGGAGCGATTCTTGTGCTGGGAGCGTTCTTCCTGACACTCGACCACGACGCCGGTCGGAAGGTGGGTGATGCGAATCGCAGAATCCGTCTTGTTGACATGTTGTCCGCCGGCGCCAGACGCCCGATAGGTATCGACCTTGAGGTCGGCGTCTGAGATCGGGATGTCTTCGATTTCCGCCAGATCGGGGAGAATAGCGACCGTACAGGTGGACGTATGAATGCGCCCTTGTGCTTCCGTTGCCGGAACTCGCTGGACGCGGTGGGTGCCGGACTCAAATTTTAGTTTGGAATAGACACCTTGGCCTACGATGCGCGAGATGACCTCTCGGTAACCGCCATGTTCGCCACGGTTTTCGGACACGATTTCGACACGCCAGCCAATATTGTCGGCGTAGCGGCTATACATCCGGAATAAGTCGCCGGCGAAAATGGCTGCTTCGTCGCCACCGGCACCGGCGCGAATTTCGAGGTAAATATTGCCTTCATCGTGGACGTCTTTCGGAATCAACAGGCGTTGCAGTTCGGCTTCGGCAAGCGCGATCCGTGTGGCCAGCGCGCGCTGCTCGTCGTCAGCCATCGAACGGATCTCTGGGTCCGCGTCACTCGCCATGGCCGCCACGCTGCGTTGATCCTGCTCCAACGTTAGGAATGCCTGAAAGCCGATCGTCAACGGTTCGATCCGGGCGTATTCCATGGACAGTTCACGGAAGCGATCGCTGCGTCCTTGTAGACTAGGGTCCGCTAACAGGCGACCCACTTCTTCGTGGCGCTCGGTCAGGCGCTCCAGTCGTCGACGAATAGAGTCTCTCATTCCTCGTCCGCATCCAGATGGAAGAGCCGCCGCGCTGCGTGGACGAGTGCCTCGTCGCCGGCGGATCCCGCCGCGCGCAGTGCGTGTGTGGGCGCATGGACGAGACGGTGTGTCAGGGTGTCCGCCAAAAACGCCATCGCATCGGCAGGCGAGCGCCCGGCTGCGAGCAATTTCATGGCTTGCTCGAGCGTATCGGCACGTACTTTTTCAGCCGTTGTGCGCAGCTCGCGGATCGTTGGAATGACCTGTTGGCCGCGCAGGCTGGCCATGAAGCGACCGACTTCTTCGTCGATCAGCAGACGCGCCTCGCGTGCCTCATCCTCGCGCGCTTTGAGGTTCTGGTTGACGAAGCCCTGCAGGTCATCGATGGAGTACAGGTAGACGTCTTCGAAGTCGCCGACGCCGGGTTCAATATCGCGCGGAACCGCGATGTCCACCATGAACATGGGCTTGCGACGGCGCGCTTCCAGAGCAGCGGCAACATCGGCTTTCAGAATGACCGGCTGCGGGCTGGCGGTGGAGGTGATGACGATATCCGCCTCAGCCAGATGGTTTGGTAGTGCGTCTAAGGTGATCGCTGAGGCGTTGAATTCAGCAGCCAGGCCCTGCGCGCGATCGAGACTGCGATTCGCGATAATCATCCGCTTGAGGCCTTGCGAGTGCAGATGTCGCGCAGCCAGTGCGATCGTGTCGCCGGCACCGACGAGTAAGGCGGTATGGGATTGGAAACCCGCAAAGATCTGGCGCGCGAGACTGACGGCCGCATAGGCGACGGAAACCGCGTTGGCGCCGATGCGCGTCTCGGTGCGTACGCGTTTGGCGACCGAGAAGGTGGCTTGGAAGAGCCGATTGAGCATCGGACCGGTGGTCCCGTGCTCCTGGGCTGCGCGGTAGGCGTCCTTCAGTTGACCCAGAATCTGGGGTTCGCCGAGTACCATGGAATCCAGCCCCGAGGCCACGGCAAAGGCGTGTTCGACGGCGCGGTCACCGTGGTGCAGATAGAGACAACTCTCCAAACCACGTGGCAGGTTGTGATACTCCGCGAGCCAGCGACCGAGGTCCTGTGGGTCATCGGCTACGCAGTACAACTCAGTGCGGTTGCACGTTGAGACGATGACATTCTCATGGGCTCCCTCTGCGGCGAGTGATTGGAGGGCTTTCGGCAGGTGATTGGAGTCGAAGACCACCTTCTCTCGGACCTCTACAGGCGCTGAGCGATGGTTGATCCCGACGACGACGAGTGGCATGAGTGGCCTGAAAATGGGCGAATTTTCCCGGCGATTGTCCTGTACGTTGCCGGTCAAGAGCAAGCGTTCGCACAGCGTCGCAGTCACCGTATAGTGTACCTATGGCAACTGTACTGTACTTACATTCCTCGGTTCGATTCCTAGGGGCCGTCCTGTTCTTGGTGGCCGCCCTTGCGGCCCCGGTGGCGCGTGCGACGGATTCTCCACCTGCGGCCGTCGCGATTGCCCTTGAGCGCGGCGAATACTCATTGGCGGCCACGCGCTGGCGCGAGGCGGCGGGTCGCTCGCGGGATCGGGCTGATTTTGCGGCGGCGGCGCGCTTTTCCTACGATTTTTCCCAGTATCAGGTCCTTGCACTGATTGGTGGCGATTGGCTGCGTCAGGACCCGCAAAGTGAGGAAGCGCATCGCTTTCTTGCGGTATCGACGCTGGAACTGGACCGCCGAGAGGTTGCCCGGCGCGAACTCGAATGGCTTTTAGTGCACGCGTATCCGACGGTGAGTGATGGCTTTGAGTCGCTTGGCCGTAGCCTCGCCGAACTACACAACCGGGCCGGTGTGGCGGCGGTCATGCGATCCGTGTCCCTGCGCCATGCGGATTCTGGGGAAGGGCACCTGCAGGCGGGGCGTCTGGCGTTGGCGGCCGGCGACGCCGGTCATGCGATCGCAGAGGCGCGCAGTGCCCGGGAGTTGGGGCGGCGTCGCTTAGGGCGCTCCTTAGAGTCGCGTGCCAGTGTTTTGGCCGGTGATTGTGTGCATGGTCTCGCGCTGGCAGCGGCCTTGGGCACCGACATTAAGGATGCGGATCGGCTGACGGAAGCGTGGCTGCTCATGGCCTGTGATCGTGCCGCTGAGGCCGAGTCGATCTTTCATGAATTGGCGCAGCATTCCACAGCACGCGCCGATGCCATCGAAGCATTGGCTGGGCGCGAGCTCGATAGCCATCGTAACGAAGCGGCGGCGCGCCATTACACGGAGCTAGGCAACCTTGGAGGGCGCGACGCAGCCCAATTTGGATTGGCAATGCTGGCCGAGCGCAGTGGTGATCCGGATCGTGCGATTGCCCTGTATGCAAATATCACGGCGGGCTCGCGTGCAGCGGATGCACAGTTGCGGGCCTATCGTTTGCGTATCGAGGGGGAAGGCCTCGACATGGCGGATCGGGTCCTCGACGACTTTGTGTTGACCAATCCTGCACTGCGTCGTGAGATGGCGGTGGGACGGGTGCTTGTGTTGGCTGATCGCGCCCTATGGGATGCGGCGATTTCCTTGGCGCATCGGACCGAACAGGCTTATCCCGATGCCGACGAAATAGTGCGTGTCCATGCCGAGGTGTTGGTGCGCGCGGGGCGCATCGGTGAGGCGATTGCGCTGCTAGAGCGTCTGTACGCCCTGCGCCCGGAAGACCCTGCCGCGCAGAATGCGCTGGGGTATACGCTTGCCGATGTCGGCCGCGATTTGCGCCGTGCCGAGCGCTTGTTGAGCGCCGCCTGCGCACAAGGACCTGACAATGCCGCCTATCTGGATAGTCTTGGTTGGCTGCGTTATCGGCAGCGCGACTATCAGCAAGCCCGCACGCAACTCGAGCGTGCCTATCGGCTGCAGCCGGATTCTGAGATTGGTGCGCACTACGGCGCGGTGTTGTATGCGGCCGGCGATGCCGAGGCGGCCACCCGCTTCCTGCGCTCTGCGCTTGAGCGGGCGCCGGGCGACCGTCATCTGCTGGCCGTCCTGAATGCCCACGGAGGGGCTGCGCCCTGATGCGTGCGTTGCTGCTGGTCGTCCTGTCGGTCAGCCTAGCTGGGTGTGCCACCCTACGGCCTGTGACCGCGCAGGACAGCTCGACGAGCGCCAATGATTCGGTGTTTGCGCTGCAGCATTGGCCGGCGTGGCAGGCGGTGGGGCGAATTGCCGTCAAGTCGGGAGGGTCTGGCTTTAATGCCAGTTTTGACTGGCGGCAGCGTGGCCTGGACGCGGAATTGATCGTGGAAGGGCCGTTTGGGGCGGGCCGCTCGCGCCTGCAGGCCAGCCCGACACGCATTCGTGTGGAATCAGGCGGTGTTCCCGCGCTCGAATTCGCGCCGCCTTTCGATGGGGTTGCGCAGGCACTCCTGGAGCGGGTAGGTTTTTCGGTGCCTTTGCAGGCGCTGAGTTTTTGGCTGCGTGGGGTGCCGGATCCAGAGCTTGCGGTCACGCCCACCGATGGGGGTGGTTTTCAGCAGAGCGGGTGGGTTATTCAGCCCGAGCAATTGCAAGCGGTCTCGGTCGCGCCCGGTGCTTTGCCGCGCAAGGTCACCCTCACCCAGGGCGCTGCGCGAATCCGGGTGATTGTGGACCGGTGGGCAGGGGGCGGTTCGTGAGCGAGCGACTGGAGCCCTGGCCGGCGCCGGCCAAACTGAACCTGTTTTTGCATGTGACCGGGCGCCGAGCGGACGGGTACCACGAGCTCGAGACCTTGTTTCAAATAATCGACATCTGCGACGAAATAGAGGTTATTTGCTCTGAAGATGGCCTTATCGTGCGCGAAGAGGGGCCGGTGGATGTGTTGCCAGAAGCCGATCTTGTGGTCCGGGCGGCCCGCCTGTTGGCTGCCGAGTCGGGGCGCAAGGGATTGGGCGCGCGTCTGCGGGTCCGAAAGCGGATCCCCTTGGGCGCGGGGCTCGGCGGCGGCAGTTCGGATGCAGCAACGACCTTGGTGGCACTGAATGCGCTCTGGCATCTGGGGTTCTCAGCGCAGGAATTGGCCCGTCTGGGTGCCCGATTGGGGGCGGATGTTCCGGTTTTTGTGCTCGGTCAGAATGCCTTGGCGCGTGGGATTGGCGATCAATTAGAGCCGGTGGAACTGCCGACTCGCTGGTTTGCAGTGATTTTTCCAGGCGTCGCGGTCCCCACCGCAGCGGTTTTCCAGGCGCCTGAATTGACAAGAAATTCCCCGTCCATAACAATAGCCGGCTTGCCGTTGCCGAGTGCCTCCGGCGTGTTCCTGCCGGGCCGCAATGATCTTGAGCCCGTCGTGATCACGCACTATCCCGCTGTGCGCCATGCGCTCAGTTGGCTAGGGGCGCGCGGTGTCGCTCGGATGACCGGATCTGGCGCGTGTGTGTTTGCAGTCTTTGATGACCGTGAAGGCGCGCGCTCTGCACTGGTCGGCTTGCCGGAAGGCTGGCAGAGTTTCGTCGTTCAGGGGTTGCCCCGTTCGCCGTTGCTTTCCAGACTGCACCGACAGGTAGAGGGCAAGTAGGACTCGGCTTTCCGGTCCGGAGTTTGATGCGGTCCGTTGGGGCGTCGCCAAGTGGTAAGGCAGCGGATTTTGATTCCGCCATTCGAAGGTTCGAATCCTTCCGCCCCAGCCAGTTCGTCGGTGTTCTTGGCGTTTGTGGAGACTCAATCAGTGTCTGATTCACAGATGGCAGTATTCACGGGGAATGCAAATCCCGTACTCGCTCAGGACATCGCGCGTGAACTCAAAGTGCCGCTCGGGCGGGCGCATGTCGGTCGCTTTAGCGATGGTGAAGTCACTGTAGAGATCATGGAGAACGTGCGCGGTCGCGATGTCTTCATTGTCCAGTCGACCTGTCCGCCAGCGAACGACAATTTGATGGAATTGCTGGTGATGGTCGACGCGTTACGTCGGGCTAGTGCTGCACGTATTACCGCGGTGATTCCTTATTTTGGTTATGCGCGGCAAGATCGTCGTCCCCGAGCGACCCGCGTAGCGATTACCGCGAAGGTTGCGGCCAATTTATTGACGACGGTCGGCGTGGATCATTTGCTGACCATCGACTTGCACGCAGATCAGATTCAGGGTTTCTTCGATATCCCTGTCGATAACGTCTACGCCTCTCCCGTGTTGCTCGGTGACGTGTGGAAGCAGCCTTTCTCCGATACGGTGGTGGTTTCGCCGGACGTCGGCGGTGTGGTCCGCGCCCGCGCATTAGCCAAGCGTCTGAACGACGTGGATATGGCGATCATCGATAAGCGTCGACCACGCGCGAACGAGTCGCAGGTGATGAACGTTATCGGCGACGTCCGTGGTAAAACCTGCGTGCTGGTGGATGACATGGTGGATACGGCCGGTACGTTGTGCCAGGCCGCGCAGGCGCTAAAAGATCGCGGCTCGCCCCATGTTGTCGCCTACATTACTCACCCGGTGCTATCGGGGGCCGCAGTAGAACGTATTTCCAAGTCGGTTCTTGATGAGTTAGTGGTGACCGACACGATTCCGCTCAGTCCGGCAGCCATGGCGTGCCGGAAAATCAGACAGGTTTCCGTTGCCGGACTGCTGGCAGAAACGATGCGTCGCATTCGCGACGAGGAGTCGGTGAGTTCCCTGTATATCGATTGATAGTTCGCGTTGTGGCGCTGTGCTGCGACGCATTCGGATCTGCTATGAACTTGGTCGCGGGACATAGCGGAGTTTTAGTAAGGAGAAGACGATGAAGACCTCTTTTGAATTGATCGCTGCATTTCGCGAGGACCAGGGGAAGGGTGCGAGCCGCCGCCTGCGTCACGCGGGACGTGTGCCGGCGATCCTCTATGGCAGTGCGCGTGAACCGCGTGCGCTGTCGTTGGATCACAACAAGGTGGCGTTGGCGCTCGAAAACGAACGCTTCTATTCCACCATCATCACGCTGCAGGTTGGCGAAGTAACACAGCAGGCTATTCTGCGTGACGTACAGCGTCACCCGTGGAAGAACCAAATTGTGCACTTGGATTTCCAGCGCGTGTTCGAGGATGAGAAGCTCCGTCTGCCGGTGCCGTTGCACTTCGTTGGCGAAGCTGCAGCCCCCGGTATCAAGACTGAGGGTGGCATGATGTCGCATGCCAAGAACGAAGTGATGGTCGAGTGTCTCCCGAAGGACCTTCCGGAGTACCTGACGGTCGACACCTCGGGTCTGCATCTCAACCAGTCCTTGCACCTGTCTGACATCCCATTTCCTGAAGGGGTTGTGGCGGTGGACATCGTGCACGGTCGCAATCCGATCGTTGTGGCTGTGCACTCGCAGCGTACGGAAGAGGAAGTTGCTCCGGCAGCTGACGCAGCCGAGGCGCCTAAGGCGGCCGCTGCTCCTAAGGGAGCTGCAGCAAAGCCTGACGCGAAGGCGGATGCGAAGAAGCCGGCGGCGAAGAAGTAAGCCATTTGAGTGCCTGCCGTGTTCGTCCGCGACCGCAAGGTCGCGGACGAATGCACGGACAGGGGCTTTCAAAGCATGGCTGGACTGCCCGTCAAGTTGATCGTCGGTCTCGGCAATCCCGGGGCCGAGCACGCCGATACCCGACACAATGCCGGCTTCTGGTGTGTGGATGCGCTGGCCCGCAAGGCCGGTGGTAGCGTCCGCGCGCACGCGCGCTATCAGGGCGATGTGGGGCGGTTGCAGTTGGCGGGGCAGGAGGTTTGGCTGTTGAAGCCGATGACCTACATGAACCGCAGTGGTACCTCGGTCCGCGCCTTGGGGGATTACCTGCGTATCCCCATGGAGCAGATACTGGTGGTCCACGACGAGCTCGATCTGCCGTGTGGGGCGGTACGCCTCAAGCAAGGCGGTGGGGCCGGCGGACACAACGGGCTGAAAGACATCATTGCCCATGTCGGCGAGAGCTTCTGGCGCCTGCGGATTGGCATTGGCCACCCTGGGAGCCGCGATCAGGTGGTTGATTTCGTGCTTCGCCGCGCTTCGGCGCCGGAGCAACGGCTGCTCGACGATGCCGTCGATGTGGCCGCGGACGCCATTGAGCGCGTGCTCGTGGATGGTGCTGAAAAGGTGATGAACGGCCTACACCGTCGTGTGACGGAAGGTTAGGGGGAATCGTGGCGATCAAGTGTGGCATCGTGGGACTTCCGAACGTCGGCAAGTCCACTCTTTTCAACGCACTGACGTGCGCCCAGATTCCCGCGGAGAACTACCCGTTCTGCACGATCGATCCCAATGTGGGGGTCGTACCGGTCCCGGATCCGCGCTTGGATGGCCTGGCCGCCATCGCCAAGTCCGAGCGAATTCTCCCGACGACGATTGAATTCGTCGACATCGCCGGTATCGTCAAGGGCGCGGCCGCCGGTGAAGGCTTGGGGAACAAGTTCCTGGCGCATATTCGTGAGGTGGACGCCATTACCCACGTGGTGCGCTGTTTCGAGAACGACGATGTGATCCACGTCAGCGGCAAGGTCAGCCCGCTCGCTGACATTGAGACGATCAATACGGAACTGGCGCTGGCTGACCTCGAAACCGTTGAAAAAGGCATCCAGCGTGCCGAAAAGGCCGCTAAGGCCCAAGATAAGGAAGCAGTGCGGGTACGCGACCTGTTCAAACGGGTGCGTGATGCGCTGAATGAGGGCGTACCGGCACGGGCGCAAGGTCTTGATGAGCAGGAACGCCTGATTTGTCGGGAATTGCAGTTGATGACGATGAAGCCGGTGCTTTACGTAGCCAATGTCAGCGAAAGTGGGTTTACAGACAATCCGATGCTGGCTGCTGTCGAAGAATTGGCTAAGAGGGAGTCCGCGCAGGTCGTTGCGGTCTGTGCGGCGATCGAGGCGGAAATTTCCCAACTCGAAGATGCGGATAGAAAAGAGTTTTTAGCGGAACTTGGACTGGCTGAGCCGGGTCTCAACCGGGTGATTCGAGCCGGCTATGCGCTGCTCGGGCTGCAGACCTACTTTACGGTTGGGCCCAAGGAGGCGCGTGCCTGGACGATACGCAAGGGGTGCACGGCGCCGCAGGCGGCTGGGGTGATCCACACGGACTTTGAGCGTGGGTTCATTCGGGCGGAAGTCATTGCCTACGATGATTACATCGCCGGCAAGGGCGAGGCGGGGGCCCGGGAAGCCGGCAAGATGCGCCTCGAGGGAAAGGAATACATCGTTCGCGAGGGCGATGTCATGCATTTTAGGTTCAACGTTTGACCGTCGGGGGCGTTATGCTCAGGATTGCCCACGATCGGTCAGGGTCGAAGCGAGGAACATCGGTGAAACTATTTGGTTCGGTCCGCTTTGCGGCGGTCTTCCTCGGTCTTGCACTCGCTGCGTGTGGCGGCGGTAGCAAGAGCAGTACGGCTCCTGCCACGGTTGGTGTCGGCATTGGCGTTAGCCTGACCAGTGCCACGGGCGTTAGCGTCGTGCAACAGGGTGGCACGCTTGAAATCGACGCTGCCGTTATTAACGATACCGGTACCGCGGGCGTGACGTGGACCATCGTTGGCGACGGTACGATCGCCAGCAGCGACACCAAGAAGGCGGTCTATCAGTCGCCCACGGGTGTTGTAGGATCGACGTTTGCGACGTTGACCGCCACCTCGATCACGGATCCTACCAAGGCCTCGTCAGCGACGATCACCGTCAACGGTGCGCCGACGATCTTGCCGCCAGTGCTGTTTCCAGCAAATGAAAACGTCGCCTATTCCACCTACGTCACGGTCGCCGGCGGTCTCGCCCCCTACACGTGGGCGGTGAGCAGCGGGACGCTCCCAGCGGGTCTGAAACTGGATGGCAGCACCTCGGCATCCACTGCAATTACCGGTACTCCAACGACGACCGGTAGCGCAACGGTCACCATGACGGTGACTGATAAGAATAATTTGACTGCGACCACGACCTTCACGCTAGTGGTGAATCCGAAGACCGCTTGCTTGCTGCTTGGTCATTACGCGTATTCCCTCAGTGGTTTCAAGGGCGCTGAGATGGCTGTGCGTGCCGGCTCGTTCTCCGTCGACACCAATGGGGTCGTCACGGGCATCCTCGATTCCACCGATGCAAAGACGGCGCGTCAGGCGGTCGTACCAACGAACGGGCAGTGTAAGACGTACGCCAATAACCGGGGTGTGATTTCCTGGAGTGGTGGCGAGAGCTTCGATTACGTGATGCAGAGCAATTTGCAGAACGGTCACGTGCAAGAGAACGACGGCACTGGCTTTGCCGGCGCGGGGCAGATACTGGCGCAGACCGTGGCGGATTTCCCGTTGGCAGCACGTGCGGCTGACTATGTCTTTGGCGGTGTGGGCGATAATGGCACTGGCCGGCGTTACGCGCTCATAGGGCGCTATACCTTGGGCTCGAACGGCGCTCTGACTGGCATGGCAGATGATGACGCGGCGACCCCGGTCGCGGGCGCGGCGCTGTCCGGGACCTTTACCAATGCGGATGCGAATGGCCGTGGCACCGGCACGCTGGTCTACGGCAGTCAATCGCTACCTATCGCGTACTACGTGGTCGATGCGCACCATGCGTTCTTTGTGACGTCCTCGAGTACCGCTTCAGGACCTCGTGTCTTGGGTGAGATCCACTCACAGACGGGTGCGCCGGCGTTGGATGCTACGGCGCTTTCTGGTCCTGCTGTTCTTAGTCTGATCGGATCGTCGCCCTCAAGCACGAAGCCGGTCACTGCAGCGGCTACGGTGGCCGTCGGACGGCTCTCTGGTGCCGTGCCAGGAGCGGGCACCGTTGACGTCAACATCGACGTGACGGACCGCACGACCCCGCTGGTCAACTCTGTCCACGCGGCGCAGGCCTACACCGTGACCGGTAATGGTCGCGGCACATTGACTGTAGGCACGGGCGCTGCAGCGCGTAATTTTGTGCTCTACGCCGATGGTGCCGGTGGCGCGGTGGTACTCGAGCCGATGAGTCTTGCCAATAACTTCGGGTTCTTGGAGCCTCAGATCGGGGTGCCGTTCACTTCTTTCCCTGCGGCCTACTACGTGGGCGGTACGGTCTACGCGGCCGCGAGTTCACCGATTTCCACTTTGCCGCAGGTGTCCCTGTCGGCGGGTACCATCGGTGGCAGCGTAACGGGCACCTTTGCGATTGATCCGTCCACAGGGCGCATGGTGGGGTCCGTGAGCCGTAACCTACTCGGTGGTACCGGGCTCGTGTTTTACGTGATTTCGCCAAGCAAATTGGTCGTCATTGGCGATGCCAATAATTCGATCAATTCCCAGCTTGCCTGGCTATATCACTTCTAAACGACCCCAGGAGGACCTTTCCGCTTGACGGATGGGTCCCGCATCCACACAATTCGGCCCCTTCCCGGCGGTGCTTGTAGCACTTCCGCGTGGCTAGGTAGCTCAGCCGGTTAGAGCACGGGATTCATAACCCCGGGGTCGGGGGTTCGATTCCCCCCCTAGCCACCATTTTACCATCCAACCCCATCCAATCGAAAAGCAGAAGCCCGCAAAAACGCGGGCTTTTTGCTATCTACGCGGTACAAGCGGGGGCAACTGTGTCCATTGACATCCGGGGGCAACCGGGGGCAACCTTGGGGGCAACTCACCTGCCGCCAAAAAAGTTGCCCCCATGCCCCTCACCGATGCCAAGATTCGCAGTGCGAAGCCCGCCGATAAGCCCATCCGTCTATTTGACGATGGCGGGCTGTACCTTGAAGTCTCCCCTTCCGGCGGGAAGTGGTGGCGGTTTAAGTACCGCTTCGCCGGCAAGGAGAAACGGCTGAGCCTAGGCGTCTATCCCGCCGTGCCACTGGCCGGCGGCAAAGACAAGGCGACAGGCCTGCGCATTGAGGGTGCCCGTGACAAGCGCGACAACGCCCGCAGGCTGATGGGGCAGGGCATCGACCCCGGCGAGTACAGGAAGGCCGCCAAGGCCGCCACCGAGGCCCGAGCCGCAAATAGTTTCGAGACGGTGGCCCGCGAGTGGTATGCGAAGAACTCCCCGGTATGGGCGAAGGCGCACGGCGAGCGCATCTTGCGCAGACTTGAGCGCGACGTCTTTCCGTGGATAGGCGGCCGGCCGGTTGCCGAAGTTGCCGCCCCCGAGTTGCTCTCGGTACTCCGGCGCATCGAGGAGCGGGGAGCAATCGAAACCGCCCACCGGGCGTTATCCAGCTGCGGTTCGGTGTTCCGATACGCCGTGGCGACTGCACGGGCCGAGCGCGACCCTTCGGCCGATCTGCGCGGTGCGCTGCCGCCGACGGTGGGCACGCACTTTGCAGCTGTGACCGAGCCGAAACGTTTTGCCGAATTGCTAAAGGCAATCGACGGGTATCACGGCACGCTGACGGTCCGCTGCGCGCTCCGATTATCCCCCTTGGTGTTCGTCCGCCCCGGTGAGCTGCGGCACGCGAAATGGGTTGACATCGACCTAGACGCCGCCCAGTGGCGTTACACCATTAGCAAGACCGACACGGCGCATATCGTTCCCCTATCCCGGCAGGCCGTTGAAATTCTGCGCGAGCTGCAACCGCTTACCGGCAATAGCGTCTATGTGCTCCCCGGCGCACGGAGCCGGCAACGCCCGATGTCCGACAACGCAATTTGCGCGGCGCTGCGCAGCGTGGGCATCCAGAAGGAGGAAATGTCGGCCCATGGATTCCGGGCGACCGCACGCACGATTCTGGATGAAGTGCTACACGTTCGGCCGGAGTACATCGAGCACCAACTGGGCCATGCGGTCAAAGACCCGAACGGCCGCGCATACAACCGCACGGGATTTCTAGCAGAGCGGGCAGACATGATGCAGAAGTGGGCGGACTACCTTGATGCGATCAAGACGCCTAACGTGGTGCCGTTTATGTCAACAAAGACGGCGGTTGTGGCATGAGCACTAACCTCAGGAGTTATCTCACACTTGAGGCAGCACTCCCGCCGATAGATGACCCGATGAAACGGCTGAAGCACTTTCGCGCTGCGGTCCGAGCTGGGCTGCCGGTACATCCAGACACGTTAGCGTGGGTTGCTGACGCATTCTCAAAGTACATCGAAGGCCGTGGGTGCCTGACGCTGGATGAAGCCTTCGACTGCAAGCCACGGCAGAGCGTTGGTAATCCGTCTCAGCATGAGCCACTCAAAGAAGCCCGGATGCTCAGGTGTTGGGCAATGCGAAAGTACCTGCATGAGCATCCAAAAACGACTCAAACAAAGGCTGCCGAGGCCGTGAAAAATATTCTCGGCGAGAAGTTCGAAGTAGACAAAATGTGTCGTGAGTACCGGGCATTCTTCAGGGAATCAAAAAGCGGGAAATAAACGCCGTTTTGTTTCCTCGACCCGCCAATCGGCCGGTGCTGTAGTGCGTCCGACGCAATCAACCCGGAGCGCACCCCGATGGATTCTCTCCCCTCGACTAGATTACTTCGCCTTAGCGATATTCTCGGTAACAAGAAGGCCACGCCCCCCATTCCCGCGTTGTTGCCCATCTGCAAGAGCACTTGGTGGGCCGGCGTTAAGTCGGGGCGTTACCCCCAGCCCGTAAAGCTTGGCCCGAACATCACAGCGTGGCGCTGTGAGGACATCCGCCGACTAATCGAAAGTGGTGACGCCGCCAACCACTAAGCAAATGCCGCCGTATCCCACTACAGATACGGCGGCTAAAGGATTCTACCGATGAATTATAAAGCCCAGATGCACCTATGTGCTAGTTGTAAGACACCCCTCAGTCGCACAAAACCGCCCGCTTTCTGTGCCCGCTGTGGTGCCTACGTTGCTCTATGGCACGCGCTCTGCCGCGTTCGCCCCTTAGTGCAGCCGAGAATGCTCCGATGATAGCCGCAGACTATGCGCTTGATCCCGGGATACGGGTTCACCTGATACGCGGCGACGAGGTGAAGCCGGAGCCGATTCGGTGGCTGTGGGATGGCTGGCTTGCTAAGGGCAAGTTGCACGTTCTAGCAG